>Ga0185299_10000352_pt1 | contig 134587 bp, 121 predicted proteins | sample PaiPotPPA55metaG_FD_128002 | JGI IMG/M metagenome (GOLD analysis project Ga0185299, IMG submission 128002) | Iron sulfur acid spring bacterial and archeal communities from Banff, Canada, to study Microbial Dark Matter (Phase II) - Paint Pots PPA... ...
TGGAAATGCCTCACCTCATGGACAACGCCTTCATGCAGATTCACGCTGGCGGTCATGCCCTCTTTCGGGTCTTCGGGCTGACTGCCGCCGTTGCGGGTGGGACATTTCTGCAATTGTTCCTTCCCCTCGCGCTCGGTTTTTATTTTATTCGCCAACGCCAGCCGCTCGGCGTGGCGCTCTGCATGTTCTTCTTTTTCGAACAGTTCCTGCCCATCGCGAGGTATATGGCCGACGCTCAAGCGCAGCAGCTACCTTGGGTATCGATTGGCCGCTACGAATCCGTGATTCACGACTGGAATTACTTGTTCACCCAACTTGGCGTCCTCTCCTACGACACGGTGATCGCCGAGATCGTCCGGTCGATTGGATGTCTCGGCATGATCGGCGTAACGTTTTGGTTTCTGTGGCGTGCCGTGAACGACATTGCGCTGTACGGATAATCCATCCTCAGCGTAAGGCTTTACGTCGCAGGCTCAAAGCCGCCTGAATTTCCCCCGAATTTGCCCGCGTGAGGCACCAACTTCCAGAGCGGCACCGTGGGCCATCCTGGTTGATGCAATGCAAGTGTGGCAAAAACCTGGTTTCGACGGCATGCGCAACTTGTTGGAAATGCGGCATTGCGGATCGCCACGTTATGCAGAGCAAAATCGGTTGTTTTTGGTCCGACCACAGTGTCCTATTTTGAGAAAGGTGGTGAAAAGAGGGATTATCACTAACTATTTTCCGACTTTGGATCATTGGTGCGAGCTGTATTCCCCAACACCCATCTGAGAGCGCGCTTATTGCGGTATGCACGACCCGAATCCGGCACTCTGTGAGGGAACAGAGCGCCCTACTCGAAAATGACGGTTTTGTTTCCGTAGAGCAGGATGCGGTTTTCGATATGCCAGCGGACGGCTCGAGAGAGCACAACCTTTTCGAGGTCGCGGCCTTTTTTCACCAAGTCCTCGATCGAGTCACGGTGCGAAATGCGCTCGACGCCTTGCTCGATGATTGGGCCGTCATCAAGCACTTCCGTGACGTAGTGCGCCGTAGCGCCGATGATTTTCACGCCACGGTCAAAGGCTTGCTGGTGTGGCTTCGCTCCGACAAACGCGGGCAAGAAAGAATGATGAATATTGATGATTTGCTGCGGAAATTGCTCGATAAACTGCGTTGAAAGCACTTGCATATACCGGGCCAGAACGACCAGTTCGATATTATTTTTACGAAGTAGATCGATCTGCTGCCGCTCAGCCTCCTGCTTGTTTTCCTTTGTGACTGGAATCGCGGTATACGGGATACCGTAAAAGTCTGCATGGCTCTTCGCGTCCGGATGATTGCTGATCACTAGGGGAATTTCGCACGCGAGTTCGCCGGTGCGCTGCCGATAGAGCAGATCGACGAGGCAGTGATCATATTTTGAAACGAAAATGGCGACACGGGGACGATAATTTGAGGTGGTGACGCGCCACTGAATCGAAAATTGCTCGGCAATGGGCGCAAACCATCGTGGAAAGTCTTTCAGGTCGAACTCGAAACCTGTGAGGTCCCATTCGACGCGGGCAAGGTAGAAACGTTCTACGCCAGGCTGGTGTTGTTCGAAATGAAGGATGTCGCCGCCATGCCAGTAGATGAAATCCGCGATTGCCGCGTCCAGGCCTTTGCGATCCGGGCACCGCAGTAAGAGGACAGCGCTGTTCTTCAAATTGAATCCCCCGCGTCGGCGGTCATTCTACTGCACTACTGCAATTTTCAGGGCTGCGGAAGTTCTCAGGGCATCGTACCGGTTTTGCTGAGAGGACAGGAAATGAGCCCATCCTGGGGAGGAGCATTCATGATCACCGCGAGTGCAGAGAAACAGCCAAGCTAGTTATTATATTGTTTAACTAGGGCATAACATTCGTACGCGAAGCGTTCGAGTTTCTTGCGGTTCAAAATCCTGACCGAGCCACGGGTGTATCTGATTAGTCCTTTTGTTTGCAAATTACCGGCTGCCACCGTGACGCTTGGTCGGTCCGTACCAAGCATAGTCGCCAGGAAATCGTGTGTGATTGGCACAATCCCTGAATCAAGCCGATCCTGAGCAATAAGTAACCAGGGAGCGAGGCGTTTCTCGACCTTATGAAGCCGATTGCACGCGGCCGTTTGCGCCACTTGCATTGCCAGCCCCGCAGCGTACAGATTCAAAATCGCTTGAAGGGCAGGAGTCGATGGTAAGAGCTCCCTCAAGACATCCACTCTCACCCTAAATCCGTCACCCGCGATTTGTACGATCTTTCGAAGTGGGCTTCTGCTTAAGCCGAGAATCGCCGCCATTCCGGATGCGCCTTCATTCCCGAGGAGGCCAGCTTCCACACTTCTTCCGTCTTTCAACTCGACAACCAGAGAAATCCGACCTTCATTTGGGAAATGGGCAAATTGCACTGTCCGGTGAGGTTGGTGAAGACTGAAATGGTGCGGCAAATCTACAAATTGCAGATGGGAGCGTATCGAGCGGAATTCTTCATCAGGCACAGCCAGGAGTAATTTGTTACGAACAGGCTTCCCGTCGGGGTTCGTCCTCTCACCTGGTTGAGCGATTACGACCTTAGTCAGAGCCATTATCTTGAGCCACAGCCATTATCTAGGCAATTAAAGGCACTATTTTAGCCCTAGGGTTTTATACCGTATGCACGGTATTCACAAGCGTTCGTAGGGTATCCGACACTGGCGATGTACGGTGATGCCGACGCGCATATTGATTGCTGATGATAATGAGGTAGTTAGAGGTCGCCTGAGCGAATTTCTCGCGAAGCATGAAGGGTGGGAAGTGTGCGCTGCTGTGGGGAATGGCCGAGATGCGGTTGAGAAAGCATTGGAACTGAGGCCCAGCCTCATTATTCTTGATTTGGCGATGCCTGATATGGATGGGCTCAGCGCGGCGCGAGAAATTAGAAAAGTTCTTCCGTCAATTCCTATTGTGTTATTCACCCTTCACAAATTTGCCACGATAGACCTCGAAGCCAAAAAGGCCGGAGTGCGTCACGTGGTGGCAAAACCCGACACTGATGCTTTGTTCCGTGCGGCTGAAGAACTCCTGAAGAGCGGAACGCCGGAGTCCGCTCAGGAGAAAACGGAACTCCTCGCATCGGTTTCAGGGCCGCTGGATGCTCCGGCCAGCGCACTACTGGATGACCCTACAAGGACGCTAACGGTTCAGCCCCAGCCAGATGAATCACAAGCCAGCGCTCACGGCGACTCAGAAAGCTCAAACAAATCCAACTGAAGATCGGACCACCTCAAATACTCCTCGCAGCGCGATGTAACCAACGTAACTCCCTATAGACGGATCGGAACCCTGCGTCCCTCCAGAGAAGTGTTTCGAGCAAGGATTATCGCCACCCATCGACCTGATATCTCGTAAGACGTTTTCGCAAACCTATGCGCTCACACAGTGAGCTGGTTGGATCGTGGGCGATAGCCGCGTGCCGGAATCTGACGCAAGATGCCGCCGCAATGCTAATGCAGCCGTTGGCGGTTCGATGTTATTCTGGCGAATTACACAGGAGGCTGAGCGCCGTTCTGGAAGTACGTCCGACGGCACGGGTACTTTGTCTTATGCAAACTGGGATTATCGGACTGCCGCAAGTGGGGAAGACGAGTTTATTTCGGATCTTGACGCGGGCCAAGGTGGACACGCGGAGCGCGCCGGCGCAAATGCATCTCGGGATTGCGCGGGTGCCGGATGCGCGGGTGGCGAAATTGGCGGAGGCGTTCAAGCCGAAGAAAGTGACGTACGCGACGATCGAGTACGTGGATATTGGCGGCTTGCAGAAGGACCGGGAGAAAAATTCTGTGTCGCTGGTGCCGTTGCGCGAGGCGGATGCGCTGGCGCACGTGGTGCGGCTGTTTGAGAATCCGGCGGTGCCGCATGAGGCCGGTTCGCTAGATGCGCTGCGCGATATCGAGAGCGTCGAGATCGAATTGATGCTCTACGACCTGGAACAGGCGACGAAGCGGATCGAGCGGGTCGAAAAGGATCTGAAGAAGAAAAAAGAAACGATTCTCGAAACCGAGCTGGCGCTGCTGAATCGCTGCCGGCAGGCGCTTGAATCGGAGAAGCCGCTGCGCGAGCTGGAATTCAAGCCCGAAGAAATCAAAATGCTTACGGGCTTCATGTTTCTCTCGCGCAAGCCGATGCTCTACGTCCTGAATCTGGGCGACGAAGAGGCGGCGGACATTGACCGCGTCGTAGAGAAATATCATCTCGAGAAGCTGGCGTCGAAGCCGCAGACAGCTGTGGTTCCATTTTGCGGAAAAATCGAAGCGGAGCTCTCTGAACTTGATGACGCAGAAGTTGCGGAAATGATGAAGGCGTACGGCCTCGCTGAATCCGGCCGCGATCGGTTGATACACGCGAGTTATCGGCTGCTGGGGCTGCTTTCGTTTCTTACTTGCGGCGAACCGGAGGTGCGCGCGTGGACGATCGAGCGCGGCATGACGGCGCAGAAAGCGGCGGGCGCGATTCACAGCGATCTCGAGCGCGGGTTTATCAAGGCGGAAGTAGTGAACTGGGAAGATCTTTTAAAAGCTGGAAGTTTTGGCGCCGCGCGCGAAAAGGCGCAGGTGCGGCTCGAGGGCAAGGACTACATCGTGCAGGATGGCGACGTAATCCTATTCCGGCATTCCGGGTAAGCTGATGCAATCCGTCGACGGATCACGAGTGTTGCTCGCTCTACTGCTCGGATCGACCGCAGCGGGGGCGAATGTGATTGGCGGGTCGCTGATCGCGCACCGGCAGTGGTCGCGGCATTTTCTGAAATATTTCATCGCGCTCGGCGCGGGATTCATGCTGGCGACCGCGTTGCTGGAAATGATTCCTGAATCGCTGAAGCTGCGGGCGGAGCCCTCTTCGGCGGGGGTGCTCGTCAACAATACGGACACGGTTTTCTTCTTCGTCCTGGCCGGATATTTTCTGGTTCACTTTTTCGAGCATACGATCGCGCCGCATTTTCATTTTGGCGAGGAAACGCATCACGAAGAAATCTCGCATGCGCACGCGAGCTATGCGGCGCTGCTGGGGCTTGTAATCCATACATTTTTCGACGGCGTGGCGATCGCGTCGGGGCTGTTGGTCTCGGCGTGGCTTGGGAGCTTGATTTTCATCGCGATTTTTTTGCACAAACTGCCGGAAGGGTTCACGGTAGCGTCGTTGATGCTTGCGAGCGGGCAGACGAAGCGCGCGGCGTTTATCTCGTCGGTGATCCTTGGTGGAGCGACGCTTCTGGGCATGGGCTTGATGTTTTTGCTGCGCGGGACCGTCGCATTTGCGCTGCCGTTTTCTGCTGGGGTTACGCTGTATGTGGCTGCCTCTGACTTGATTCCGGAAGTTAACCGGGAACCTAAATTTGGGTTGGCGGTGATGGTGTTTGCGGGCGTTGCGGTGATGCTGGGACTAAAAGCGATCTTCCATTTGTAAGTAGCGGCAGGGTGCAATCACGCCCCTGGCGTGATCGTGCACGGAACGCCGCGCCCCCTACTGAAGATTAGCAGCCCTTAGCTTCTAAATAACCTAAAACCAGTTAGTTACAAGGGACGGGTTGCCTCTTCGTTTCGATTCTGGAACGGCGAGCGCCCCGCAACTTTATGGTGCTGTGCGTGTTAGATACACTGTGGAGGCTATGGCCAGGACCGACGTCCAACTGATGCTGGACGTGAAGGCGGGGGACACCGCGTCCTTCGATCTTTTATTGCAGAAGTACCGGACGCCGCTGGTCAATTTCCTCTATCGCATGGTCAGAGATAGGGCGACAGCAGAGGACCTGGCGCAGGAAGTTTTCCTGAGGATTTATCGCGCGCGCAAGGATTACTTCGCAGGCGCAAAGTTCACCACCTGGCTTTTCCGCATTGCCACGAACCTGGCGCTGAATTCGGTTCGCGACAACCGATACCGGCGAATGGAAGTCTCGCTCGACGCTCGTGCCGAAGAGCATGAGGCGCCGATTCAGGTACCCACGAGAGAGATGCGAATCGACGAGCAATGCGAATAGACGAGCACATGATTGAACGGGACCGCGCCGAATTTATCCGCCGCACGATCGCTGCTCTGCCGGAAAAGCAACGCGCGGCGGTACTGCTGCACAAATATGAAGAGATGGACTACGGAGAGATTGCAAAAGTTCTGGAATGCTCGGAGAGCGCGCTGAAATCGCTGTTGTTTCGCGCGTACGAGACCCTGCGAATCGAACTGGCTCCGCTTATGGCGCAGCAGCCAGTAGGGAATCACGCCGGGGAAGGAAGGCTGTGATGAAGTGCGAAGACGTTGCGAAAGAGCTGATTGCATATCTTGACCGCCGGGCGAATTCGGCTGAGCAGATGGAAGTGGAGGACCACCTTGCGAACTGCGCTGCACGCCGGACGCGCGCGGAGGAGTTTCGCAAAGTGTGGAACGTGCTCGACGAGATGCCGATTCAGGAGCCGTCTTTAGGATTTGATGCGCGCATCCGGCAGCGGATAGCGGATGAGCCGCGTCCGGGTTGGTTCCGTTGGTTTGTCCCGCAGCGGCGGCTGGCGATTTCGATGGCGCTGCTGGTTGCGCTGTGCGTGTGGATATCGCGGTTGCCGCGTGATTACTCGACGACCGCTACGATGCCGGCTCCCGTTACTGAGCAGCAGCAATATCAGGTGATCGAGAATCTGGGCGTGCTCGAGAACTACGACGTGCTGTCGAAGTTTGACGCGCTGTCGGAACTTCCGGCACCGGCTGCGCCAGAGAAGTCGAATGACGATCTAAAGCAGGATGACAGTGGAGGCATGTAGGTGCGTCGTTTCACGCTACTGATCGCGCTCGCTTGCTGCCTGTTGATGGGCGTGGCGGCGCAGCCTGCTTCGGTTCAGCAAGCACGCTGGGCCCCGGCGCGGCAGCAGAGGCGCGCCACGATGCGGGCGCAGAGGCAAGCAGCGCGTGCGAACGGCGCCGCGAATGGCCCTGGGGCGCCGGCGACGGCGAAGCAGAAACCGGATCCAAATCAGAATCAGGTGCGTCCGAATGCGGCGAGTGCGGGTCCAGAACCGGCCGGAGGCGATGCAACTGGGAACGGTCAGGCAAATGGCGGTGGCAATGCGCGCGGCATGGCCGGTCTGCCGCCGAAGTGGGTGGAAAATCTGCGAGACAAGCCGCCGGCGGAGCAGGAACGCTTCATGCAGAACAACGAACGATTTCAGAATCTTCCGCCGGGGCGGCAACAGCAGATCCGCCAGAACCTCCAAAAATGGAACAATTTGACGCCCGATCAGAAGAATGCTTTGAGGGAACGGGCGCAGAGATGGCAGCAGCTGTCTCCCGAAGATCGCCAGAAGGTGAGAAATGAACTGCTTCCGAAATGGCAGGAGATGACGCCGGAGCGGCGTCAGGCAGTCAACAGGAAGTTGCACACATTGCAGGGAATGAGCGCTACTGACCGGGAAAAAGCACTGAACGACCCGAAGTTCATGCAGGGACTGAATCCCGACGAACAGTCGATGGTGAGGAGCCTCAGCACGCTGCGCAGTGCCCCGGCGGCACAGTAATCTGGTTCATCGAAAAATTTTTTTATTAACTCTTACAATACATTTTCGAGTTTTCCTATCAATCGGACAACTAGGCGTGCGATGAGCCGACTTTTTCTACTACCAGTAATTGTGGTTTCCGCCAGCCGCACGCACTAGACGGCACCGAGCGCACTTCGTTTTTTTCCACAAAGAAAAATTCATTTCTCGAAGAATTTAACTTGACACGCGGAAGAACCTATCTACAATCGGGGAACAAAGTGGGAAGAAGTGGCGCAGAGTGGTAGAAGATGTTAGGCAGTGGGCGCAAGCGGGTGGGTCCAGAAGTGGCGCAACGCAGGGGTGACGAAGCGAGTGATTCCCAGAGCGTACACGCCGGGCGACGAAGATTTTCATGCTGCGGGGCAACTATTCGGCAACTGTGGACGAAAAGGGACGGGTGAAGATCCCCGCCGATTTTCTGGCCGAATTGCGCAAGTCGGGCAAGAAATTCTACGTCACGAGTTCGAGCGGCGAGTACGCGAGGATCTATCCCATGAAGGCGTGGGAAGAGATCGAGAAAAAACTCGCGAAGCAATCCTCTTACAACCGGGCGAAGCAGAAGTTTTTAGCACGGGCCAATTACTACGGTCAGCTGGTCGAGGTGGATGGGCAAGGGCGCATTCTAATTCCACCGGTACTGAGGGAATCGGCGCAGATGAAGGGCGAGGTCGATATTCAAGGCCAGCTCACATATCTGGAAGTCTGGAACCACGCGCGATTCCTCGAACAACTGAATCGTAATCCCATCACGGCGGAAGACGAAAAGGTACTGGAAGATCTGGGCATCTAGCTTTTGAGCGTTCTGCATATACCGGTCCTGGTCAGGGAAGTTGTGGACTGGTTGCAGATTCGGCCCGAGGGCACGTATCTGGATGCGACCGTTAGCACAGGCGGACACGCGATTGCGATCGCCGAGCGGCTGACGACGGGGCGTTTGGTGGGGATTGATCGCGACCCGCAGGCACTGGAAATTGCGCGGGAGCGATTGAGGGCGCATGAGCGGCGGGTGATTCTGGTGCACGCAGAGTTTTCGAAGATCGGCGAAGTGGCGGTGAATTTGAATCTGCCTCCGTTCGATGGCGTGATTGCCGATCTGGGGGTTTCGAGTTTGGAGCTGGACAGCCCTGAGCGCGGATTTTCATTCCGCTGGGCGGCGCCGTTGAACATGCGCATGAATCCGGACGATGCGCTGACGGCGGACGAGATTGTGAATTACTGGCCAGAGAAAGAGCTGGCCGATCTCCTCTATCAGAAGGCGGAGGAGACAGATTCACGAAGAATCGCCAGAGCAATTGTTCGAGCGCGGCCGATCCGCGATACCGAACATCTGGCATCGGTTGTGGCAGGGGTCCGAAAAGCAAGGGGAAGGCAGAGACTGCAACCCGCGACAAAAACGTTTCTGGCGCTGCGGATAGCGGTGAATCGAGAGTCGGAGGAACTCGGGCAGTTTCTTTCGCGGACCCCTGCCACTTTGAATTCCGGAGGACGGTGGATCGTCCTCAGCTATCACTCACTCGAAGATCGTCTCGTCAAACACGCCTTTCAGGACCTGGCCCGCGAAGGCAGTTTTCAGGTGCTCACCAAAAAAGTGATCCAGCCCGGCGACGAAGAGATTCGAAACAATCCGCGAGCGCGCAGCGCAAAGATGCGCGTGGCGGAGAAATTGGCGCCGGCGGAGGTTCTGACGGCTGGGAGCGGGTCATGACGCAATCTCATACGACGCAATACCATACAGTGAAGCGGATCGACAATTCGAGGCTGGCGCGCCCGACGCCGAAGGCGAGGTTGAACGACTGCTGGCGAACAGTTGCGATTGGCGCAGCGATGGCGGCGTGTTTATTGACGTATGCCTGGCAGCATTTCGAATGCATCCAGCTTCACTACCAGCTGGAACAGCTTCAGACCGCTCGGGCACAGGCGCTCGAGCTCAATCAGCAGTTGCAGGTGGAAGATGCGACGTTGCGTGCTCCAGGGCGCATCGACAATTACGCGCGCCAGCATCTGGGCTTGACGGTTGCGGCACCGGGACAGCAGAGTTCGGCGGATGCGAGCGATGCGGTGGTGGCGCAGGCGCGAGCTGCTGGCCAGCCAGTCCGGCCTTAAAGGATTCCTGGCTCGACGTTTCGTGTGAACGAGCGTGATTGATTGCCTTCTGCGTGAAAAGAGCTGGCTTGCCGCCCGTTCATTATGTTCAGGGCAAGCCGTTCGACGCTCGGGGTAAACCGGCGTTACGGAAGCATGCTCGAGCGGGTGGGCTGCGGAGTCCGCCGGGATTTTGTTTCGAGATTTGCGAAAGGCAACACCGACAAGTTCGCGCGGAACTTCGGTCACGCAACTGCGAAGGCCGCGGCAAAGCTTCAGACAGGGTAGGCCGGATTACATGGAGCAGCGCAGGCCGCGTCTCCGCTGGTTAGTCGTTTGGGTTTTCGTAGTGGTTTGGATGGCGGTCGTCCTCGGGCGCCTCAGTTATCTTCAGTTGATCTGCTACGGGGAGTACTTCACCAAGGCACAGCACCAGCAGCAGCGGGTTTTCGAAATCAGCCCGAAGCGCGGTGTGATCTACGATCGCAAAGGCCGGGAGCTGGCGATCAGCCTGCCGATGGATTCCGTTTTCGGCGACCCGGCTGAAATCACCGACGCCGAAATGGTGGCGCGACTGCTGGCTCCAGCGCTCGGCATATCGGTCGACGATCTGGAAACGAAAATTCACGAAGCGCGCACGCCGGTGCGGCTGGCGAAAAAGCTCTCACCCGAAACCGTTCAGCGAATTCAGGACATGAATCTACGCGGCGTCTTCTTTCAGAAGGAAAACCGCCGGGTGTACCCGCAGCGCGATCTTGCAGCGCACGTCCTGGGCTATGTGGATGTGGATGAGAAAGGCAACGGCGGGATCGAGTACGCGCTCGACAAGCAGATTCGCGGGCGTCCCGGGAAAATGATGGTGATGGCGGACGGGCGCCGCCGCTGGTACGACCGCACCGAATCGGGCGCCGATCCGGGAGCGAGCGTGGTGCTCACGATCGATCAGACGATTCAGTACATCGCCGAGAAGGAACTCGAGCGGGCGATTGAAGAGACGCACGCGAAGAACGGCGCGGTGGTGGTGCAGGACCCGAATAGCGGCCAATTGCTTGCAGTTGCCGTGAGACCGACATTCGATCCAAATAATGCGGGCAGTTTTCCGGATGACGTGCGGATGGACCGCGCTGTGTCTGCCGCTTACGAACCCGGGTCGACATTTAAGGTAGTGACAATGACGGGCGCGATTGAAAATGGAGCGGCGCGGCCGACGGATCTGGTGGATTGCCAGTTGGGCTCGATACTCGTGGCGGGCCGGTTGATTCACGACTGGCATCCGTTCGGCGTACTGAGCGTGCAGGATGTTCTGGCGCATTCGAGCGACGTGGGCTCCATCAAAATCGCACTCAGGCTGGGCGCTCCGAAATTTTACGAAACGATGCGAGCGTTCGGCATCGGTCAGCTTTCGGGAATCGAGCTGCCCGGCGAAAATCGCGGACTGCTACGTCCCCTGGAGAATTGGACGGCGAGTTCGATCGGATCGCTCGCGATTGGACAGGAAGTGAGCGTTACGCCGGTGCAGATTGTCTCGGCGATTTCAGCAATCGCGAACGGCGGCACATTGTACCGGTCGCGCATCGTAAAGGAAGTGCTCGGCGGCACGTCCGCATACACGCACGCTGCTGCGGAACCGGTGCAGGTAACCGACGCGAGGACTGCGGCGACTGTACGCGAAATGATGGAGACGGTGATTTTGGAAGGTACCGGCAAACCGGCGCGGCTCGATGGTTACACCGCGGCAGGGAAGTCTGGAACGGCTCAAAAGATTGATCCCGCAACCGGACGATATTCGCCGAACCAATACAATTCGTCGTTTGTGGGTTTTGCGCCGGTAAACGATCCGGTGGTGACAATCCTTGTGGTGCTCGATTCGCCCGTGGGCGCGCACCATGGCGGCGAGGTTGGTGGTCCTGTTTTCAAGCGCGTTGCCGAGCAGGTGCTCACGTATCTCGACGTGCCGCGCGATGTGCCTTCGACATCGGACGTGCAAACCGCAAAGAAAAGCGATCAGACGCGGCCGGAAGAAACCAACGGCAACAGCAGTGACGAAAACCGAGCAGGCAACGAATCGGTCGCCGATAAGATCGACAAGAATGATTCGAAGCCGGGCGCGCCGACGATTGCGTTTGGAGATCAGGAAGCGGTGGTCGTGCCGAACCTTGCGGGACAGACGGTGCGAAGCGTCACCGAAGCGTGCTCACGGCTGGGTCTTGTCCCAGCGCTGATTGGCAGCGGAGTTGCGTTGGAACAGTCTGTAGAAGCCGGCACGCAAGTAGCGCGAGGGACGCGGCTGACGGTGCGATTCGGCAAGGCGGGGCGGCTGGTGCCAGCGTCGGCGAAGGGAGCGGGGAATTGAGCTTCGTTATGGAACAGGACCGAGCTAAAGCGGGCAACAACGCGGGCGCGAAGACAAAAGGGAACGGGCCTGCCGAGATGCAGATGGAGCTCGCGGAAGTACTGGAGGGAATTGCGGGCGTTCGCGTTAGCGGGCCGCCCGATCCGACGGTGCATTCGATTGCATATGATAGCCGCAAGGTTGCGGCCGGCGCGATGTTCTTCGCGCTATCTGGCGATAAGGTAGATGGTAATCGATTTGTGAGCGATGCAATCGGGCGTGGAGCAAAAGTAATTGCGAGTTCGATCGCGCGCCCGGCAGACAGCAGCGCCGAGACCACATGGATTGAGGTTCCGCTGGGCAAGGAGCGGCGAGCGCTTGCACAGGCGGCTGCCAATTTTTACAGACATCCGGCGGACGCGCTGAAGCTTGTCGGAATCACCGGAACGAATGGAAAGACAACGACTGCGTTTCTTGTGGACTCGATTGTGCAAGCAGCGGGATTCACGAGCGGACTTGTGGGCACGACCGGATACCGAACGCCGCAAGGCAGCCGGAAAGCGACGAACACGACTCCTGAATCACTCGATTTGCAGCAGATGTTCGCGGAAGTGCGCGATGCGGGCGGTTCGCACGCGGTGCTGGAGGTGAGTTCGCATTCGCTCGTGTTTGATCGGGTGTGGGGTTGCCATTTTACTGCAGCGATTTTCACGAATTTGACGCGCGACCATCTGAATTTTCACAAAACGTTTGAGGATTATTTTGCGGCCAAGAGGCGGCTGTTTGAAGGCACCGGGGCGGGAGCGCCGGACGTTGCGGTGATTAATGCGGACGATTCCTACGCGACGCGGCTCGAAGGGCTGGCGAAACGAACACTTACATACGGGCTGAAAGGCGAGCCTGATCTAACGACGAAGAAATTTGCGCTGAGTTTCAAGGGCCTGGAGTTTTCAGCGCAGACTCCCGTGGGGAAGATCGAAGTGCGCTCGGCGCTGGTGGGACGGATCAATGTCTATAACATTCTGGCGGCGATCGGCGCCGGAATCGGGCTTGAAATTCCGAATGCAAAAATCGAAGAGGGAATTGCGAATCTTTCGCTTGTGCCGGGGCGTTTTCAACAGATTGATGAAGGGCAGCCGTTTCACGTGGTGGTGGATTACGCCCATGCAGACGACGCGATGCGCAACTTGATTGCAACGGCACGTGAACTGAATCCTTCGGGACGCATCATCACGTTATTCGGCGCGGGGGGCGAGCGGGATCGGTCGACGCGTCCGTTGATGGGCGAAGCGGCTGGTTCGTTGAGCGACCTGGTGATTCTGACGAGCGACAATCCGCGCACGGAAGATCCGTTGCGGATCATCAATGACGTGGTCGTGGGATTGCAGAAGGTAAACGGGAACTACCGGATCGAGCAAGATCGCGAAACGGCGCTCGGAATCGCATTTGACGAAGCGCGTGCGGGAGACATCGTGCTGCTCGCGGGTAAGGGCCACGAGAACACACAGATCTTGCGCGATCGCACGTTCGAATTCGATGATCGCGAGAAGGCGCGAGAGATTTTGCGCAGCAAAGGGTTTTCGAAGCAGCCGGCGAACAAGTAACCGGATGGAAAAGGGCGGAGCCGTTACCCTGTGTGACGCTGGAGCAATTTCGTATCCTGAGAGCCTGCGCTTGAAATTGCAGCAGAGCCCGTTGGAGACCGAATGCGGTGGCGAGTGGCGGAAGTGGCTGAGGCGCTGGGTGTCCCGGTGCCCACGGGGCTCGACCCCATGGCCGGGGTGGCCGGCGTGTCGATTGATTCTCGTACTGTTCGGCCCGGAGAACTGTTTATCGCTATACGCGGTCCGCATCACGACGGACACGGTTTTGTTGCCGGGGCTCTGGCTGGGGGCGCGGCGGCCGGGGTGGTGGCGCGCGAGCGCGCGTCAGAATACGCGCCGGAAATTCGCGGAAAACTTTTTGTCGTCGAGGACACCCTCAGCGGGCTGCACCGCTTGGCCGCACGCGCTTGCGAGATTTGGCGGAAGGCGAAGCCGGGACGAAAGATCGGGGGCGTGGCGGGGTCGATCGGCAAGACCACCACAAAAGAAATTCTGGCGGCGCTCGTGGGCGCGCGGTTCCGCGTTCTAAAGACGCAAGGGAATTTGAACAACGAGTACGGGCTACCGCTGACGTTGCTCGGGCTGAGCGATGAATACGATGCGGCGATTATCGAGATGGGAATGTCGCATCGCGGAGAGCTGGCGCGTCTCGCCCAGATTGCGACGCCCGACGTGGGCGTGATTACGCGCATTGCGGTGGAGCATTTGGAATTTTTTGCTTCTGTTGACGAGATTGCGTTGGCCGAGCGCGAGTTAATTGAAAATCTCGCATGGCCCAGCGCGACCGCGGTACTCAACGCAGACGATGAGCGCGTGACGCGTTTTTCCGAAGTGGCGCGCGGGCCGGTGGTTTGGTTCGGCGCTTCGCCGCGCGCGGAATTTCGTGCGGAGAGGATCGAAGAGCGAGGCGTCGAAGGATCGGCATTCGATTTCGTGTCACCGACGGGACGCGCGCGTCTGGAATTGCCGTTGATTGGGCGGCATAACGTGATGAACGCGGTGGCGGCGCTGGCTGCTGCGAGCGTTTGGGGAATTGGCGCAGATGATGCGCGACGAGTGTTTCCATCGCTCGTGCCGGCTGACAAGCGCGGCGAGGTGGTGCGATTCGAAGACGGATTTACGGTCATCAACGATTCTTACAATTCGAGCCCAACGGCGCTCGACTCGCTAGCCGATCTGCTGGCGGCGACGCCCGGTTATCACCGGCGAATTCTGGCGGCGGGCGAGATGCTTGAGTTAGGGGTTTCTGCGCCCGAATTGCATCGCGAGTGCGGACGACACGCCGCGTCGTTGACGAAGATTGATTGGATCTTGGGCGTTCAGGGCAATGCAGCCGAATTGGTCCGAGCGGCAGTTGGGGCGGGACATCCCAAAGACCGGGCGCGATTTTTTGAAAATTCGGGCGAGGCGGCCAAATTTATCAGTGCGTTCATCGAGCGCGGCGATTTGCTGTTGCTGAAAGGCTCGCGCGGCGTGCGCATGGAGAAAATTCTCGAGGCGATCGAGGCGGGACACAAGCGCGCCGCTTCGAAATTGAGCGGGGAGCGAGTGGAAACGGGACAAAAGGTAAAGGGCTGAAATGCTCTACTACCTTTTCTTTTATGTACTGCGTCCCTACTTCAGCCCGCTGAACGTTTTTCGCTATATCACGGTTCGCACGGCGGTCGCGAGTCTCACGGCGCTTCTGATTTCGCTTCTGCTCGGGCCTTGGGTAATCGACCGGCTGCGTGAGTTGCAGGTGAAACAGTTCATTCGTGAAGAGGGACCGAAAGCGCATCAGAAGAAGGCTGGTACGCCCACGATGGGGGGCGTGCTGATCGTTGCCGCGATCGTGATTCCGACGCTGCTCTGGGCCGATCTTCGCAACTTGTATGTTTTGCTCGCGGTCGGGGCTACCGTTTCATTTGGGACGATCGGATTCATTGATGATTACAACAAAGTGGTAAAGCGGCGGAATATGGGGCTGCGGCCGAGCGTAAAGTTTTTGTATCAGATGCTGACGTGCGCGGGCGTCGGCGCGGTGCTGCTTACGTTGCAAGCGCACGGAGCGTATTCGACGCAATTGAGCGTTCCCTTTGACAAGCGGCTGCATCCCGATTTGGTGATCGATTCGCTGCTCAGGCACCAGTACATCTGGCCGCTCGCCTTTGTGCCGTTCATTTTGTTTCTCGTGCTGGTGATTGTGGGCTGTTCGAATGCGGTGAATCTCACGGATGGACTTGACGGGCTCGCGATCGGCTGCGTATTGGTTTCGTCAGCGGCGCTGACGGTGCTTACGTATATTTCGAGCCACGCGCGGTTCGCTGAGTATCTCGAGATTCAAAAGATCCCCGATGCGGGCGATCTGGTGATTTTTTGCGGTTCGGTGGTGGGCGCGTCGCTCGGATTTCTCTGGTACAACGCGCATCCGGCGGAGATGTTTATGGGCGATGTGGGATCGCTTGCGCTCGGAGGCGCGATCGGAACGGTGGCCGTCATTATCAAGCAGGAGATTCTGCTGCTTTCGATTGGCGGGGTTTTTGTTCTGGAAGCGCTTTCGGTGATCATTCAGGTGGGCTCGTTCAAGTTGACAGGGAAGCGCGTGTTCCGTATGGCTCCGCTCCATCATCATTTCGAGCTGATAGGCTGGAGCGAATCGAAAATCATCGTGCGGTTTTGGATTGCGGCACTGGTGTTCGCGCTATTTTCATTGACGACTTTGAAATTGAGGTAAGCGAGCAGTGAGACCGGGATTTGATCTCGAGGGAAAGCGCATTTTGGTAGTGGGGCTTGCGCGTACGGGTGTGGCAGCGGCGCTGTTCTGCGCGGGATATGGCGCGATTGTGACCGCGACTGACATCAAACCTGAGGACGAGTTGCGCGAAGTAGCTGCGAAGCTTCGCGCGGCGGGCGTTGCGCTCGCTCTTGGTCCAAATGCGCCCGTAGATCTTACCGGGTTGGATCTGATTGTCGTCAGCCCCGGAGTTCCGACGAAGATTCCACTGCTCGAGATGGCGCGCTCGCAGGGAATTGCCGTTTGGAGCGAAATCGAGCTCGCCTGGCGGTTCCTGCGCGGCAAACTCATCGCGATCACGGGATCGAACGGCAAGACAACGACCACTTCGCTCGTCGCGCACATATTGAAGACCGCGAACATTCCCACACTCGTTGGGGGAAATATCGGGACGCCGCTGCTCGCCCGCGTGGAGTCGTCGATGGACTCGACGGTGACGGTTGCCGAGATCAGCAGCTTTCAGCTCGAGACGATCGAAGCGTTCCGTCCTGAAATTGGCGTGCTGTTGAATCTTACTCCCGATCATCTCGACCGGCACGAATCGTTCGAGCAGTACGCAGCCGCGAAAATGCGCATGTTTGAAAACCAGCTCGAGCGCGACTTCGCGATTTTGAACGCCGACGATCCGGAAGTCACGCGGCGGATGCCATCACGTCCGCACATCTATTGGTTCAGCCGGCAGAAACGCGTTGCGCAGGGTGCCTTTCTCCTCGAAGACCAGATCATTTTTCGGCAGGACGGTTCGGAGACATTTCTTCTGCGGCGCGAAGACATCCCGCTGAAAGGGGATCACAACGTAGAAAATGTGTTGGCTGCCTGTGCTGCGTCCTACCTCGCGGGCGCCGATCCGGCCTCCATCGCTAGCGGCGTGAAAACATTCCAGGGTGTCGAACACCGCCTTGAATTCGTAGCCCAGATTAATGGCGTAACTTTCTATAACGATTCGAAGGCGACCAATGTCGACGCTACGGTGAAAGCAATCGAGTCGTTTCCAGGCTCGTTGATCGTGATTCTCGGCGGCAAAGACAAAGGCACCGGCTACGCCGAACTTCGCGAACCGCTGCGGCAGCGTGCACGCCTGGTTCTGTTGATCGGCGCGGCTGCGCAGAAGATCGCCTCGCAACTCGAAGGTGCCGTCCCGATTGAGCACGCGGGCACGATTGGCCGTGCCGTCGAACTCGCTGCGGAACGCGCGAAGTCCGGAGATGTTGTGCTCCTCGCGCCGGCTTGCGCCAGTTTCGATCAGTTCGAGAATTTCGAGCACCGCGGCCGCGTTTTTAAGGAGCTTGTAAGAAAGCTCCGGTGCGAATCCGCCAACAACGCACCTCGCACGGCCGCTGCCGAAATTCCTTTCGAGAAAGGCGCAGACGATGCCCCGTAATCTGCAGCCGGATCGGCAATTGTTTTGCGTCACGCTGGCGCTTTGCTTCATCGGCGCGGTGATGGTCTTCAGCGCGTCGGCGGTGACGGCAGGCCAGCAGACCGGCAACGGTTATACGTTCCTGCTGCGGCAGGTCTTGTGGATCGCTATTGGAATTGCGGGGATGTTCTGGCTGATGAATACGGACTATCGAAAGCTGCGCCAGCCGCGCGTGATTTTCACGGGGCTTTCTGTGACGTTGCTGCTCTTGATCGCCGTTTTTTTTCTCGATCGCTCCCACGCGACGCATCGTTGGATTCGGCTTGGCCCAGCGAGCTTTCAGCCATCGGAACTCGCGAAGTTAGTCGTGATTTTTTATCTGGCGTGGTTTCTCGAGATTCGGCGCAAACCGCGCGGCTTTGGCGTAAATGACCCGCTGCACTCGCTTCTGCCCGCGCTGGGAACCGTACTGGTAATGGCCGCGCTTGTTCTTGCGGAGCCCGATATGGGCACGGCGTGCATGATTTTCATGATTGCGTTTGTGATGCTTTACGTTTCCGGGCTCTCGCTCCGCTACATCTTCGCAACAGGCCTCGCCGCGATCCCGGCCATCTATCTGCTGATCGTTCGCGTGCCCTACCGCTACGAGCGAGCCAAGTCATTTTTTTCGCCAGGCGCCGACCCGCAAGGCCACGGTTTCCAGTTGCTGCAGTCGCTCATCGCGGTCGGCTCGGGTGGATTTTCGGGCGTCGGGCTCATGGAAAGCCGGCAGAAGCTTTTCTTTCTTCCGGAGGCGCACACCGACTTTATCTTCGCCATCATCTGCGAAGAACTGGGGTACATCGGAGCGGTTGTGGTGCTGGCGCTGTTCGCGGTGTACGGCTGGCGGGGATTCGTCGCAGCGATGAAGGTGCCGGATGAATTTGGTCGGCTTTTGGCCCTGGGCATCACGACGATGGTGGTTGGCCAGGCGATGGTGAACTTGAGCGTTGTTCTCGGGCTGATGCCGACGAAAGGGATTCCGCTGCCGTTCGTCAGCTACGGCGGTTCGAGTTTGCTGGGCATGCTGCTGGCAACCGGCGTGCTTTTGAATATCAGCCAGCACGCGGACGAGGCGTGAGCGCTGCGGTAAAAGAGTTGTTAATCGCAGGCGGCGGCACCGGCGGACACGTGTTTCCGGCGATGGCCATCGCGCGCGAATGGTTACGGCGCGGATATGCCGAATCGAAGACGGATTCTCAAGGAGAACGGCGAGTGGTGATTGTTGGAACCGAACGCGGGCTTGAAGCAAAGCTGGTGCCGCAGGCTGGGCTGCCACTTGAAACCATTCGCGCGGCTGGACTCAAAGGCATGAGCGGGGCCAAATTGATTCGCAACGCGGCGCTTTTGCCGCTGGGAATGTGGGACTCCGCCAAGATTTTGCGCCGGCACCATTTTTCGGCCGCATTCGGCGTGGGAGGCTACGCATCCGGTCCGATGATGCTGCTCGCGACTCTAGGCGCGATTCCCACCGTGGTATTTGAGCCGAACGTTGAGCCGGGATTCACGAATCGAGTGCTCGCGAATATGGCAACCCGAGCAGCCGTTGCGCACAAGGAGACGGCGGAAAAACTAGGCCGCCGCGCCATCCTGACCGGCTGCCCGATACGCCCGGAATTCTTTTCTGTGCCGCAGAAGGACCATCAAGCGCCGTTCACAATTTTGATTACCGGGGGAAGCCGCGGGGCGCTTCCCATCAACCGCGCCGTGGTGGACTCGCTCGACCTCTTAGTACCACGAAAAAACCAGCTTTTCATCGTGCATCAGACCGGTGAAGGCGACTATAATGCCGTGCGCGTGGCGTATGCGAAACGCGAATTCAAGGCCGAGGTCCTACCCTTCATCGAGAATATGGCGGAGCGGTTTGCCCAGGCGGACTTGATCGTCTGCCGTTCGGGTGCGATCACTGTCGCAGAAGTATCTGCCGCAGGACGCGCCGCCATCTTTATCCCCTTCGGAGCCGCCACCGACGCGCACCAGATGCGCAATGCGGAGGCAATGCAGAACGCAGGGGCGGCCCGCCTGATCCCGCAGACCGAATTAACACCCGAGCGATTGACAGGCGAAATTTTCTCCCTCCTTGACCAGTCCTGGAGAATTTCGGAAATGGAAGACCGCGCGCATTCGCTCGCGAAGCCGCGCGCCGTAGAAGATATTGTGGATTTGCTCGAAGAGGTGTCGCGGCCATGAACGTCACGTTCCGCAATTTTCAGCGCATCCATCTCGTCGGCATCGGCGGAAGCGGAATGAGCGGAATCGCGGAGGTGCTGCTGTCGAGCGGCTACGCGGTGTCGGGTTCTGATTTGAAAGCGACCCCGGTAACTTCGCGGCTCGAAAAGCTGGGAGCAAGAATTTACGAAGGGCATCAGGCCGCGAACGTGCACGGCGCGCACGTGGTAGTGATTTCTTCGGCTGTCCGGCCTGACAACGTGGAAGTGATCGAGGCGCACAGGCTGAAGATTCCTGTGATTCCGCGTGCAGAAATGCTGGCCGAACTGATGCGGCTGAAGTACGGAATTGCTGTGGCGGGCGCACACGGGAAGACGACGACCACCTCGATGGTCGCTTCTGTTCTCGCAGCCGCAGGTCTCGACCCAACGTTCGTCGTAGGCGGGCGCGTGAATCATGCTGGTTCGAACGCGCGCGTCGGGCAGGGCGATTACATGGTCGTGGAAGCGGACGAGAGCGATCGCTCCTTCCTGCTGCTCGCCCCGGTTGTCGCGGTGGTGACGACGATTGACCGCGAGCATCTCGACCAGTACCGTTCGCTCGAGGAAATCCAGTCCGTATTCCTTGAGTTCGTGAACCGGGTCCCCTTTTACGGAACGGTGATCCTGTGCCTCGATGAGCCGAACGTGCAGGCGATGATTCCTTCCGTGAAGCGGCCGGTGATTACATACGGGACCACGAGTCAGGCCGATCTTGTGATCAGCGACGTGAAACTGAACGGCCTCGCGAGCGAATTCCGGCTTACTTATCGCGGTGAGGATTTGGGAGTTTTCAATCTTCCGTCGCCGCCGGGAATTCACAATGTTCGAAATGCCGCCGCTGCTGCCGCTGTCGCACTGTCATTGAATGTGCCGGCGGACTTGATTCGAGCGGGACTCGAGAAGTTTTCGGGCGTTGGCCGGCGTTTCGAAGTGAAAGGCGTGTATGCGGGCGTCACGCTGATTGACGACTACGGCCATCATCCCGCAGAAATTCGCGCGACACTCGAGGCAGCCCGTGGATGCGGATACAAGCGCCTGCTCGTCCTATTTCAGCCGCACCGCTACACGCGCACGCAATTTCTCTGGGACGATTTTTGCCGCGCGTTCAACGATGCGGACATTCTCGTGATCACGGAAATCTACGCGGCGAGCGAGCATCCAATCGAAAACATTACCGGCGAGAGGCTCGCCGAAGCAATCAGCGCAGCCGGGCACAAAAATGTCGTGTTTACGAGCACCATGCAAGCGGGCATCGAGTTCATGTTGCGCGAAGCGCGGCCAGGCGATGCCATCTTGACGATCGGCGCGGGCAGCGTGGGCCGCGTTCTCGATCAGCTCGCAATGCTACTCGGCACACAGGTTTCGAGTTCGCATGCGGATTAATGACAGCACGATAGTCGAGCGGTTGAAAGAATTGGGAGTCGAACTGCGTCCAGTCGTCTCGCTCAAAGAAAAAACGTCGCTTGGGATCGGCGGCGTCACCGACGAGCTTTTGCTGCATCACCACGACACCATCCCGGAAGTGATGCGACTGCTCGCCGACGCGAAGATTCCGCACCGCTTTCTTGGCGGCGGCACGAACGTGTTGATCCCGGATGGCGAACTGCCGTGGGTCATTCTGCATCTTCCGACGGCGCATCCGGGAATGCGCGTCGAAGGGAATTCGGCGTTTGTGGATGCGGCCGCCGATTTGGGCGGCATGGTCACGTTCTGCGCAAAGCGCGATCTTGGCGGCATGGAAGGGCTGATCGGCGTTCCCGGAAGCGTGGGCGGAGCGCTGCGAATGAATGCGGGCGCGTACGGGACTCAAATCGGGCCGTGGGTGCGCGAAGTAGAGCTGTATCGCGCTGCAAGCGGCGAGGTAGAGACCGTTCGCGGCAACGACATTCGTTTCGACTATCGCCACACGTCATTCGCACCCGACGACGTGATGCTGCGGGTGAAGCTTGAATTACCGTCGAAACCGTATAAGGAGATTTTAGCAGGTATCAAAATTTGCAACGAAAAGCGGCGCGCCAGCCAGCCGCTCAATCAGAAAAGCGCCGGCTGCATTTTCAAGAATCCTCCCGGCGGGTCGGCGGGCCGGATGATTGACGAATTGAAATTAAAGGGCCATCGAGTGGGCGACGCGGCGGTGAGTGATCGCCACGCAAACTTCTTTGTGAACTTAGCAGACGCGACTTGTGACGATATGCTGCGTTTGATTGATGATGTGCGCGAGCGCGTTCGCGCCGCATACGGAGTGGAGCTCGAGAACGAGGTGATTTTCTGGCGAAACTGAGGACCCTGGACGCGGAGGCTTACCCGCAGGAAGTTCTGGCGGACGAGGAGCCGAAGTATCTTCGGCGGCAGAAGCCGCTGGAGATCAAGCGGCGGAAGTTCGGCCGGAAAGCCTGGATGACGTATCTGCGCGTGTCACTATGGATCGCCGCGGTTCCGGCGGTGACGGGCGCTGCCTACCTCGCTGAAAATTTTCTGCTCCATGCTCCGGCTCTGGCGCTGCTGCGGCCCGAGCAGATTCACATTACAGGCAATCGTAACGTTCAGGCGGCAAGCGTGCTGGGAATTTTTGCCGCCGACCGCAATCACAGCCTTTTGCGCATCCCGCTGGAAGAGCGCCGGAAGCAAATCGAATCGCTACCGTGGGTCGAACAGGCCACCGTGCGACGCGCGATTCCAAACCACATGGAAATTGAAATCACCGAGCGCACCCCAATCGCATTTTTGCGGGACGGCGGCGAGATGAGCCTTGTCGATGCATACGGGATGATTCTCGAGCGGCCGTTGAAAGGCGATTTTCATTTTCCGGTTGTGAGCGGGATCAATGCTGAAACGCCGATCGACGAGCGCGAACGCCGCATGGAACTCTTCGCCGGATTCATCCAGCAGATCCAGGCCGCGCATCCGGGAGCTACGGAACAGGTGAGCGAAGTGGATCTGTCCGATGCCGAAGATCTTCGCGTGACGCTTACAGGCCTTCCTGGCGGTAGCTCACCGGGCGGCGTGACGAGCGGCGATTGGGGACAGACGGAAACTCCGCTGCTCGTGCATTTCGGCGACAGCGATTTCGAAGGCAAGTATCGCACGCTGCTTGAAAACATCGGGCAGTGGCGCGCAACAGCGGGGCGAGTGGAGTCGGTGGACCTGCGTTTCAGCCGCGAGGCGGTCGTAAATCCGGAAAACTCCCTCGTGGCGCAGCAGAGTACCGCGCTAAAACCCCCGCAGGGTGCCGCGCCGGCCACGGCAAGAAGGTCTGCCGGGAAATCGGGCAATAAGATGGGACATCGTAATGGCAAGAAGCACCTCGTGAAGAAATCAGTGTAGGGCGCAACTGTAGGCTGCGCAGGAAAAGCAAGGGGTGGCGGAATTGGCCAAGAAAGATCGTTATGTGGTGGCGCTAGACGTAGGCAGCACGAAAACTTGCGCGCTGATCGGCGAGATGGAAGAAGCAGGCGGCGTGAAGTTTGCCGCGCTCGGCGCAGCGGAATCGAAGGGGTGGCGCAAAGGGCAGATCGTGAATCTGGAGCTTGCGGTCAGTTCGATTCGGCGGGCAATTGAAGAGGCCGAATCCATTGTAAATGTTCCCGTGGAGTCGGCCCTCATCGGCGTTGCCGGAGTGCACGTGCGCGGATTGAACAGCCGCGGCGGGATTACAGTGGGCGCGCGCCCTCGCGATATTCAACGCGATGATGTTCGCCGAGCGATTGAAGCCGCGCGCGGTGTCTCGCTGCCGGAAGATCGAGAAGTGCTGCACGTGCTGCCACAGGAATTTTTCCTCGACCGGCAGGACAACATCCGCGATGCGATCGGCATGGTGGGCGTGCGACTGGAGGCGAACGTGCACATCGTCACCGCCTCCGGCTCATCGACTCAAAACATTGTCACCGCTGTAAATCGGGCCGGCGTGCGCGTGGACGACACCGTCCTCGAGCCGCTCGCTTGCGCCGAAGCGTGCCTCACGCAGGACGAGCGCGAACTCGGCTGCTGCTTGCTCGATATCGGCGGCGGCACCACCGATATGGTTGTCTTTACCGGTGGAGTGGTGCGGCACACCACGTCGATTCCAGTCGGGGGCGACCACGTGACTAACGATCTGGCTGTCGGCCTTCGCACGCCGATGCCCGAAGCCGAGAGGCTCAAACGCGACCATGCCTGCGCGTTTCGCGATTTGGTGAAAGAGGATTTTCCCATTGAAATTGCCAGCGTGGGCGACCGCCCGCCGCGAACGATTTTTGCCCGCATGTTGACGGACATTGTCGAGCCCCGCATCCAAGAATTTCTGATGCTCGTGCGCGATGAACTGCGCCGCGCCGGACTCGAATCGCAAATTCCCGCCGGAATCGTTCTCACCGGCGGAGGCGCAAAACTCCGCGGCCTGGTGGAACTGGCCGAGCACGTGTTCAAGCTTCCGGTGCGCGTGGCCGCGCCGCGGGGGCTTGCGGAGATGAGCGAAGAGGTTTCCCAGCCTGAATACTCGACGGCAGTTGGACTTGTTCTATACGGGGTGCGCACGCGGCGCCTCGCAGGAGCGCGCCCCAGCGGCTGGACGGGAAGACTGAAAGCGCTTTTTGCAGGACAGTAAGAATTTTTAGTAGTTGCGAATTCCTGGGGGAGGAAGCATGACGCCAAAAGAAACGGGTATGAGAGTTTCGTTCACGGAAGAACCGCAGAATGGGGCAAAAATAAAAGTAATCGGCGCGGGGGGCGGAGGTTCGAACGCCGTCAACCGCATGATTCGGGCGAAGGTGGAAGGCGTCGAGTTCATTGCCGCGAATACGGATTTGCAGGCGCTGAAGCTCTCGCAGGCGCCCGTGAAACTGCAGCTCGGCGCGAAGCTGACGAAAGGGCTCGGCGCTGGGGCGAATCCCGAGGTCGGCAGGAAGGCCGCGCTCGAAGACACGGAAAAAATTCTTGAAGCGCTCGACGGCGCGGACATGGTGTTCGTCACCGCTGGACTCGGCGGCGGCACCGGTAGCGGCGCCGCGCCTGTTGTCGCGAATCTTGCGAGCGAGTTAGGCGCGCTCACTGTCGCGGTTGTGACGAAGCCGTTTGCGTTCGAAGGCAAGCGCCGCATGCAGCAGGCCGAACAGGCGCTCAACGAACTGATTGGCTGCGTCGATACCGTAATCGTGATTCCCAACGAGCGGCTGATGGAGTGCGTGGAGCACGGCACAAGCTTCTTCGAGGCGTTCCGCATCGCCGACGATATTCTTCGCCAGGCCGTGCAGGGCATAAGCGACATCATCACGATTCCCGGCATCATCAACCGCGACTTCGCCGACGTGAAAACGATCATGTCCGGCCAGGGCTACGCGGTGATGGGTACCGCCGTTGCGACGGGGTCGAACCGCGCAATCGACGCAGCCAATCGCGCCATCAATAGCCCGCTTCTCGAGGACAACTGCATCAATGGCGCGCAAGGGATTCTCATCAACGTTACAGGCTCATCTACGCTGAGCTTGCAGGAAGTGCACGAAGCTTCGTCGATCATCCAGAAAGCTGCGCACGAAAATGCCAATATCATTTTTGGCGCGGTGCAAGACGATGCAATGAAGGAATCCGTGAAAATCACGGTGATCGCCGCGGGCTTCCGTGAAGTTGCGGGAAAGAAGACGGCGCAGCGCCCGTCGTATCTTCCGAAGACGTGGACAGCGAAGCGCGAACAGCCGCCCGCCCCGGTCGCTCCGCAGCAGACCAACGTGGTACAGCAGGTGGCAAGGAATGTGCGCGAGACTGCGCCGGAAATGCCGTCGGACGATCTCGATGTCCCGACGTTCCTGCGGCGCCAAGCTCAGAAAGCGTAGGCGACATCCGATCGCGGGATTCGAGGGGCGTTTCAGTTTCTCCGCCTCCTCGCATCTCGGTTCCCTCGCTACCAGCTGTGGTCGACACTTATACTAGTAGGAACGACTGGCAAAGGAACACAAAAATTGGGGAGCGTTCAGCGACCGGGTTGAGACACTACGAGGTTACTGTAACTGATTCTATATCAACCGCAACGGAAATGCAAGTCGCGCCTTTAGTAGCGAAAAGTCATCCAAGGTAACAGCTACACGATGGACGAAATTCGACTCGCGGGAGACGTTGCGGCTGAGATTCTGAATCACGCGCGAAATAATCCGCACGAGGAGTGCTGCGGCTTGCTCGCGGGGCGCGACAGCGCGATCCGTCACGCGTTCTCGGCTCGAAATGTGGCAGATCGTCGGGCGGTTGCGTACGAAATTGCACCCAAAGAGCTCTTCCGTTTGATGCGCGAGATTCGTGCTTCCGGTCTCGAACTTCTCGGCATCTACCATTCGCATCCGAACGGCGACAATCGGCCCTCGCCGCGTGACGTCGAGCGAGCCTACTATCCCGACGCGGCGTACTTCATTCTTTCCCCGCGCGCCGACGCGCCTCAACCGATCCGAGCATACTCGATTCGCGAGGGACGCTGGGTGGAGCTCGAAATCGAAATCCAGGTATGAGTAATCTCAGAGGAGCCAGCGAAATCGCGTCGCGAACCGGCAGCTCGGCGGATGATTCGAAGTTATTTTCCGGGGACGCGACGCGACGGGCTGTTTCCCACGCTCTCGGGTTCGATCGGCACTCTCAGCGCGACAGCTGTGATGTCGTCATGAGGTGCTGAAGCATTTGAAAAAGATTTAGCGCCGTCGAAGAGATGGTCGAGCGATTCGTCGGCCGTTTTTCGCGCGCACTCGATCAACAGCTCGCCCAAGCGGTCCCAGCCGAAATCTTCGTCGCGATGATTTCGCAATTCGTGCAGTCCGTCGGTGGCGAAGAGCACGGAATCGCCCGGCGCTAGTCGCACCGTATACCTGTCGTACGACGTCCCCGGAAAAACGGCCGAGGGAATGCCGCCCTCGCCGAGGCGCGAATATCGTCCGTTGGAAACGAGAACCGGATGCGGCAAGCCCGCATTCGAAAATGTGAGCTGCCGCGTGATCGGATCGAATAGAGCATAAATCGTCGCGCAATAGCGGCCAGTTATCGGCCGCACTAGCAGCCGCTGGTTAAGAAGAGCCAGCACCGCCGCGGTATCCTCACCAGTTTTGTTAATACCGCGCAGTGTTCCCATCACGAGGGCCGCATACATAGCTGCCGCGAGCCCCTTTCCCACCACATCACCCAGGTAGAGGCCAACAAGCCCATTTGGCAAAAGGAAAAAATCCGTGAAATCACCGCCAACTTCAGCAAACGGTGAAAAGCGATAGGCGACTTCCACGCCCGCACCGATCAAATTCCCGGAAGGTACGAGTGAGTTTTGAACCTCGCGGGCAGCTTCCTTGTCAGCCTCGTACGCACTTACGCGCGGAACTGTTTCAAGCGCCCCATGAGAACCCATTTCAGGAACTCCCCCGTAGCTCGCTCCCGATGGTGCGATGCAGTACTCCGCAACCGGGATGCCAAAGTAACTGCGAATCGAACGGATGTTTGAAACCAGATCAGGGCTTATTGTAGCAGCAGCAACGCTGATTCATTCACTCGGACCGCTGACTGTAGCGCAATGGTATACGTATACTCGAATGAAACACCCCACGCTCGTTGGGCCTTCTGAGAATGCCAAATGAAGGAAAGGAAAAATACGGCTGTGCTTAGGGATTCGCTCGATGGGCGTGAAGGGCGGTTGCGGCTTCCGCCTCCTCCAGCCGGCGTGTGTAGAGGGGAAATTTCGCTGCAAGGGTGGCCACTTCGCCGCGAACACGCTGCTCGGTGGCTGAATCGCCCAGATGAGTGAGCACGTCCGCGATCCATCCCGCGATTTTTTCCATTTCCGGCTCGCGCATTCCGCGCGTGGTCAGCGCCGGGGTGCCTACACGAATCCCGCCCGCTTTTAGTGGCGGCAGAGGGTCGAAGGGAATCGCATTCTTGTTTACGGTCATGCCTGCACGTTCGAGAGCCAGTTCCGCATCGCGTCCTGTGATTCCGCGCGAATGCATGTCGACAAGAAAGAGGTGATTGTCCGTCCCGCCCGTGACGATGCGGAATCCGTGCTTCGCGAGCGCCGCGGCCAGCGCGCTCGCGTTGGTCACGATCTGCCTCTGGTACACGCGGAATTCCGGCTCCGCTGCTTCCTTCAGGCAGACAGCCTTCGCCGCGATGATGTGTTCGAGAGGGCCGCCTTGCACGCCCGGAAACGTAATCCGGTCAAGATCCTTCGCATATTTTTCGCGGCAGAGAACCAGGCCGCCGCGCGGGCCCCGCAGGGTCTTGTGCGTTGTCGTTGAAACGAAATCCGCGTAGGGAACCGGGCTCGGATGAATTCCCGCCGCCACAAGCCCGGCGATGTGCGCCATGTCCACGAAGAAAAGCGCCCCGGCGTCCTGTGCGATTTTCGCGATCCGTTGGAAATCAATGATTCGCGCGTACGCGCTCGCGCCAGCGACGATCATCTTTGGCTGATGCTCCCGTGCCAGCCGTTCGATTTCGTCGTAGTCGATGGTTTCCGTATCTTTCGTTACGCCGTAGGCGATGAATTTGTAGGTCTTGCCTGAAAAATTTAGGGGATGCCCGTGGGTCAAGTGCCCGCCGTGCGCCAGATTCATTCCCAGCACGATTGCGCCCGGTTCGAGCACGGTCATGTACACCGAAATATTCGCCTGCGTGCCCGAGTGCGCCTGGACGTTAGCATGCTCGGCTCCGAACAGCTGCCTGGCGCGCTCGATTGCAATCCGCTCGACTCGGTCCACGTTCTCGCAGCCGCCGTAATAGCGCTTGCCGGGATAGCCTTCGGCGTACTTGTTCGTGAACACAGAACCCATGGCCTCGAGCACCGCTTCGGAAACAAAATTTTCAGACGCGATCAGCTCGAGTCCGGTCGACTGCCGCCTGACCTCGTCGTGCAGCGCCTCGGCGACTTCAGGGTCGACCACGTCGAGAGGGCGGCTCATTCGTTTCAATTCGGGGGTTTCGTTGGCCATGGCGGGATTCGAAAAGATTCTATCGGAGCCATGAAGCGTTTGCAAACGAGTCTTTCGGTGTTAGTCCACATTGACTTCGAGCGTGCCGATACCTCAATCAATGGCGGGCGCAGAGTTACCGTAGCGAGTTCCCCAGTTCGCTAGTAGGTAGGCCAGACGAAGAATCTAGAAGAGAAGCTGGCTACCTTCGCGTGCGTCATTGGGCATTCTTCTTGCGAGAAATTTTGCGGCGAATATCGGGCCAAAACTCTCTCACGACGAGAGTAATCGTATCGTACCCAATCTGTGTGCCCCATACGCTTGCGGTATTCGATAAAGTCCGGTCGGATTGGGGATGGTAGCTGTAGGTTGAAATACCAGCGGCGATCGCGCTGCCAAAAATCTCAGAGGCGTTGAACTGATCGTGGCCGGAGTCCGTGCGGGTGACAAATATGCGACTCACCGCATAGCCGGTGCGATGCCAGAAGCTTCCTTTACCCAACTGGTAGAAGCGAGGATCTTGGCGGAGCAGCGAGGGAAGAATCGCAGAGGTCCAGAAGTTTTCGATCGTACCGTCGGCGAAAGCCGCTCCGTAGCGCTTTCCGTAACCAGCGGCACCTTGACCATAACCGGGCTCACTGTTTTGCGCTTGGCTGATCCCGGCGAGAAAAGCGTACCAAGGGAACTCGACGTAGTCAAAAGAGGAACGCGCCACGACCTTGAATTTTTGGCCAGCGGTTAGCGGCGGGATCTGGCCGGCGTTCTCAACTGTCAGGAAATTCGGCAGGGTAAAAAAAAGCCGATCCTTCGATGTGCCGGTCTGTTCCGTCTGGCATTTGTTCTTGTCGTCTTTACTTGGCTCTGCCTGTCGAGACTGTTGTTGCGAGGACTGCGCTTGCCGGGTAGAGGCCTGATCCTGGCATTTGTTCTTGTCGTCTTTGCCTGGTTCTACCTGTCGAGATTGCTGTTGCGAGGGCGGCTGTTGCGGTGCCGGCGGTTGATCCTGCTGCGCAAACGTGGGCAGGGCCAGCAATAGAGTTACGATTGCAATTGAACCGAAATGGATCTGCGATGCCAAACGAAGTCGGCTAGTCATGAGCGCAAATCATCTCACAGACCCTGCCTGCGGGCAAAACTTGGGCGCAAAATGGGTTCTATAACCCCTGTTTCGGGGTGGAGGGCAATTGATTCGGCGAGACTTAAGTGTCTTCATCGCCCTTATTGACTTGAACACATAAGCCGAAGGACGCCAGCTCAAATTTGACCTCCGGAAAGGATTTCAAGTTAGCGACGGACTTGACTTGATTTCTACTGCGGCGGGTGTCTTCTGTTCTCCAAACCGTGAAGGTCGGGGCCACTTCCTCGGTGGAATCGGGCATTAGCACAACCAATTAGAGGACCAGATGGGAGCCCGAGTTGCTTACAGACCGTATCTGAGGCGTTTCCGAGATATCGCAACGTTCCGCAGGTTGTAAGACGTGCGTCGTGCTGGTCGGTCAGCGATTCGAATCCTTGTCGCTTCCGGTGACATGTTTGAGCGGAGTGCGGGCCATCAATGTATGCGGTCCTCCGTAGACGAATTCCTTAGCGACGTTCAAACCGGCGTAGGTCACCAAGAGGTAATTTCCCATCCGGAAGCCGTCCGAAGGGTCATACCGGCTCGGATACCAGCCCAGGGCCGCCGTCATGGTGCCGGCGTAAGGGGCTGCCAGCTTGCTGAACGAAAAGCGATAGCGTCCATCGTCGCCATGGCGCGCTGTTACAGTGGACATAAGCGCATGCTTCAGACGGTGGCTGACACCGCTACAATCGCAGCGGTAGAAGATTGTGTCCTCGCTGAGGACTTCCGCCATCAAGTAGCACGCCGTCGTCGCCGTGATGTTGATTCCGTACTTGCTGCCGAAGCGCTGGAAGTACGCTTCCGCACCGCCGCCCCATTCCGGAGGATTACCCGACCCAGTGCCGTTGATCTTGTCGCCCGAAGCCTGGTTGATACCGGCTGCGACGGCGCTTCCGAGAATTGCATAAGGGCCGAACGCGTCGAAGATATAGTTCTTGAACTTCTGACCGTTCGTCGGTTTTTGATATGTCTGACCCGGCTGCGTGTGGCTCGAAGCTGACGATTGCGAGGCTGAGGCCGAGGCCGAGGGAGATGTGCCAGCGCCCGACGATGATTGCGCCTTCGCGAGTGGCGGAACCGTTCCGCAAACGAAAAATGTGAACAAGAATGCCAACACTCGCTGCCTCGTCATTTCAATTTTCTCCTTCTAGGATTGGAAAAGACGGCGCCTACCCGCACAATTCGCCGAGTAGGCTACCCCATTTATGGTTCGCTTCACAGTAGTTTTCTTCTGCCGCGGCCGTGCCGCGGGCTTGGTTGACTTCGCCCATCGTCTCCCCTAACCTTTAGCGTTTATCGAGCTGCCGATGAGCCCGTTCTGAAAGTCGCGGACCGGCCTGAAGAGAGGAATTACCAGCCAATGTCGGACCTGAAACTGCCCGCGCGCGCCGAAGATTTTTCCGAGTGGTACAACCAGCTTGTTCTGCGGGCCGAGCTTGCCGACTACGCGCCCGTTCGCGGTTGCATGATTGTGCGGCCTTACGGCTGGGCGCTGTGGGAGAACATTACGGCGGCGCTCGATAGCCGATTCAAGGCTACCGGACACGTGAATGCGGCGTTTCCCCTCTTGATTCCGCGCAGTTTTATCGAGAAAGAAAAATCCCATGTGGCAGGGTTTTCGCCTGAGCTTGCTGTCGTCACGTATGGTGGTGGCGAGAAGCTGGACGAGCCTCTGGTGATCCGGCCGACGTCGGAAACGATCATCGGTCATGCGTATGCGAAGTGGATCCAGTCCTACCGCGATCTTCCGATCCTGATCAATCAGTGGAACAGCGTGGTGCGCTGGGAGCTTCGCACCAAGCTTTTCCTGCGCACCCTCGAATTCTTCTGGCAGGAGGGTCACACCGCTCATGCCACCGCCGAAGAGGCGGAAGCGGAAACGCTCCAGATGGTGGACGTTTATACAGATTTTGCAAGGAATGAAGCTGCGATACCTGTGATTCCTGGGCGCAAATCGGATTCCGAGAAGTTCGCGGGTGCGGACGTGACGTATTCTTTGGAAGCGATGATGGGAGACGGCAAGGCGCTGCAATTTTGCACGTCGCACGACCTGGGCCAGAATTTCGCCAAGGCGTTTGAAATACGCTACCTCGATAAGACCGGCGTTTTGCAGCACTGCTGGACCACCTCCTGGGGGCTCTCGACGCGGACGGTCGGCGCCATCATCATGGTGCATGGTGACGACCAGGGGCTGATTCTGCCTCCACGTCTCGCACCGTTTCAGCTCATCATCGTTCCGATCTTCAAGACGGATGACGAAAGATGGAGCGTCCTAGAAAACGCTCATAGACTCCGCAAGGAGCTTACCGGCGCGGGCATACGCGTTAAAATGGACGAGCGCGACGGCATGAGTCCTGGTTTCAAGTTCAATGACTGGGAAATGCGAGGCGTGCCCTTGCGGCTTGAAATTGGCCCCAAGGATGTCGCGAAGAAATCGGTCGTTCTGGCCCGGCGCGACCGGCCCGGCAAGGAAGGCAAATCCTTCGTGCCTCAGGAGGGTATCGCGGCGGCAGTGTCGCAGCTACTGGAGGAGATTCAAAAATCGCTGTACGACCGCGCGCTCGAGTTTCGCAAAGCGCATACCGTCGAGCCGGCCGACTACGGCGAATTCAAGAAAGCAGTCGAAACCGGATTCGCGTTTGCGTGGTGGTGCGGCAGCGCCGAATGCGAAGCGCAGATTAAAGAAGAGACGAAGGCGACGATGCGTTGCATCCCACTCGAACAGCCTGGCGGTTCCGGCGAGTGCGTTCACTGCGGAAAGCCAGCTCACGAAAAGGGCATCTTCGCCCGGGCGTACTAACACAGCCGCGACCCGCTGCTGGCCATCATTCAACCCCCTTTACTTATCGCAAACACGCACTTCGATGTTTTCCTTTCGCTCCTGCGAGAGGTGCTAGCATCGAATTGTTCTCTTTTTAATCAGGTTTTTGGGAGGTAAGGGTCATCTTGAGTATCGTCACCTCTCGACGTCTCCGCAATTCAGAGCGCGGGGGCAGCCGCGTGAAGCTATTCCTTCTGCTTGTCTTGCTGGGTTCGATGATCTTTGCCGGTGTGAAGATCCTGCCTATCTACATAAACAACTATCAGATACAGGATGCGATTGAAAGCGAGGCGCGCTTCGCCATTGGTAATCGCCTAACCCAAAAGGACATTCACGATAACGTCTGGAAAAAGGTCAATGAGATCGGTATTCCTGTCGACGAAAACGGTCTCAAAATCACCGCCAATCCGGGCGCTGTCCAAATATCGCTGGATTACTCGGTCCCAGTCGACTTGCTAGTCTATAAATTCATCCTCGATTTTCATGACCACGCGGACAACCGCTCGATTTAGAATAGGAATCCATAAAGTAGGGGAGCAGGAAATGCGTTGGCGGCGCGCTGGCCGGAAACCAGCTTTTCGTTCGAGCAATGAACCTTTCACACGTGCTGATAGATGGAAAATAATCGCCGGTTTAGAATTCGAATCGCGCCGGGCTTTTGGACGTCTCGGTACGGAATTGCGGTGCTCTGCACGGCTCTCGTGCTGTTGCTCGCCGGAACCTCGCTCTTTGCTTACTACTACGTTCAGTTCGGCCGCCTGATTAACGAACGCCTCACCGGACAGATTTTTCAGAACACTTCCCGGGTCTATGCCGCTCCAGCCGTCATCTATGTGGGCGAATCCCTTCATCCCAAAGATTTGGCAACTTACCTTCTTCGCGCCGGTTATCAGGAAGGCGAAGTTCCCGGAGCTCCAGGTCTGTTTAAGCTTTCGAAAGCAACCGTCGAGATTCGGCCGTCGGCTGACTCTTATTTTCACGACGGCAACGCCCTGCGCGTCGACTTTTCCGCGACTGCAATCACACGCATTTCCCAACTTTCGAACGGCGTTGCTCGCGAGTCCGCTGAGATCGAACCTGAGCTGATTACCAATCTTTTTGACAGCTCCCGAGAGAAACGCCGCGTAGTTCGCTTCGACGATCTTCCAAAAGTGCTCGTCGACGCCGTCATCGCTACTGAAGATAAGCGGTTTTTCGAGCATGGCGGCCTCGACTGGGTCCGCGTTCTTGGCGCTGCCTTGGCCGATCTACGCGTGGGCCAAAAAGCCCAGGGCGCCAGCACGATCGATATGCAGGTGGCTCGTAGCTTCTTTTTCACCACAAAGCGCGAATGGCGCCGCAAACTAAAAGAAGTCTTGATGGCGATCGAGATCGATCACCGCTTTTCGAAACAGCAAGTTTTTGAGCTTTACGCCAATGAAGTGTACCTAGGCAATCGCGGCAGCTTTGCGATTCGAGGTTTTGGTGAGGCTGCAGAGGCTTATTTCGGCAAAGACGTCCGCGATTTGAGTCTTGGCGAAGCGGCATTTCTAGGCGGCATCATCCGTGCCCCCAACCATTACGCCACCGCAGAGAGCCATATGGACCGCGCCATCGAAGCGCGCGACCGCGTTCTCGCTCAGATGGTTGAAAACAATTACGCCACCGACGACCAGGCCGCCGCCGCGAAGAAGGCTCCACTCAAATTCATTAGCGGCGGCATCGACAGCGGTTCAGCGCCCTACTTTGTCGATATGGTAAAAGATCATCTCCTCGAGAAGTTCTCCGAGAATGATTTACAAAGCCAGAGTTACCGCATCTATACGACTCTCGATCCGAGCCTTCAACGTGCAGCTACAACTGCGATTCATAATGGGATGGAGAAGGTTGATAAGCTCCTGGCCAAGCGCTATGCAGCGTGGAAAAAGGCCGGCCAGTCCGTGCCGCGACCGCAGGTGGCGCTCGTCGCGCTCGATCCGAGAACAGGCGAGATTCGCGCCCTTGTCGGCGGACGCAACTACGGCGAAAGCCAGCTGAACCACGCTCTCGCGCATCGCCAGCCCGGGTCGGTCTTTAAGCCCTTCGTTTATGCCGCAGCATTCGATAACGCCGTCAAAGATCTTCAGCCTGTTGTTACACCTGTCACCACTGTCGACGACGTTCCTACAACGTTTCAATTTGATGGAAAAGAATACACGCCCGACAATTTCGGCCAGGAATTCTACGGCACCGTCACCGTTCGAGACGCGATGATCCATTCACTCAATGTGGCCACCGTGAAAGTTGCCGAAATGATTGGCTATCAGCGCGTCGTCGAGCTTTCCCGGCAGATGGGGCTGGGCAACAACATTATGGCGACTCCGGCAGTTGCCCTCGGCGCATACGAAATGACGCCCGTTGATATAGCCGCCGGGTACACCGCGTTTGCAACGAACGGGACCCGCGCCGATCCGCTCTATTTACGCAGCGTCGTCGGCGCGGATGGCAAGCTCGATGAATCGGATTCGCCGAAGACCCACCCAGTTCTTGACCCGCGCGTGGCCTATCTCACGACGACCCTGATGGAAGACGTGATCAATCGCGGCACAGGCGCTTCCGTCCGCTCGTTGGGGTTCACGGCGCCGGCAGCAGGGAAGACTGGCACTTCGCACGATGGCTGGTTTGCGGGATTCACCTCGAATCTTCTCTGCGTGATCTGGATTGGGTTTGACGATAACCGCGACCTTGGTCTCTCAGGTAGCCAGACTGCCGCTCCCATGTGGGCTGAATTTATGAAGCGCGCGGTCACGCTTCCCGCGTACGTGAATACGGAAGAATTCGATCCGCCGCCAGGTGTTATCCAGGAAGCGATTGATCCGCGAACGGGCGAGCTCGCCACCACGACCTGCCCTCAGTCCGAGCAGGAGTACTTCATAGCGGGCACCGAACCGACCCAGTATTGCGGCGAGGATGACGGTCGTCTCGCCCAGTCAGCGCCCGGCTCCTGGCTGTCGCACCTATTCGGCAAAGGCTCGCCGCAGCCTCCTGCTGCTCCCAATTCGCCGGCAAGTGCGTCCAACAATCCAAACGCTCAGGCGAAATCGCACGGGAAAAATGGGCCTGGCGCCGACCCGTCTCAGCCAACCGGGGAGCCAGAGAAGAAAAAAGGCTTCCTTGACAAGATTTTTGGTATCTTTGGAGGCAGTAAAAAGCCTGCGGACAGCTCGAAACCCCAACCGTAGGTCCGGCGCGGAAAAGGAGCAGGGCAATGAGACGATTCGTCTTCTTTGCCGTTCCGCTGTTGTCGGTATGTATTCCTTCGCTCGGCGCGCAGCAGGCCTCGCCGGCATCCACTCAGCCCGCTTCCGCCCAACCCGCGTCAACTTCTTCCGATACGGTCTACGTTGCTACTCCCAAGCCTGAACTCACTCCCCGTCAAGCCGCCGAAATGAAGGGTGACATCTACATGGCCCGCAAGGAATTCAGCGAGGCGGCGGGCGCCTACGAAGCGATTCTCCAAAGCGAACCGAAGAACGCCGAGCTTCTGAATAAGACAGGAGTTGCCTATCAAGAGTTGGGCAACCTGAATCGCTCCGAGCGTTATTACCGCAGGTCGATGAAGGCCGATAAGAATTTTGCGAGTCCCATCAACAATCTTGGCACGGTCGAGTACGAAAAAAAGCACTACAGCAAATCCATTGCTCTTTACAAAAAGGCGCTCGTGCTGAAGATGGAGACGTCCACCATCTACAGCAACCTCGGCTACGCCTACTTCGCGGACAAACAATACCCGGAAGCGATGGCCACTTTTGACAAAGCGCTCGCGATCGATCCCGAGCTTTTCGAGCGGAAGAGCGGTTTCGGCAGCATCATCCAGCAGCGCACGACGACCGATCCCGGCTTGTTCAACTTCTTCGTCGCGAAATCCTATGCCGCTCTGGGCGACGCCGCGCGCGCTGCGCACTTCTTGAGACTCGCGCGCGACGACGGATACAAGAACTTCCTATCTGCCGAAACGGATCCTGCCTTCGCCAAAGTGATCAAAGATCCGCGTGTGCAGGAGGTTCTGCACGTGATGCCGTCGTACCAGAGCGACGCGAAACGCACCGAGCCGCCTCAGCAAGACTAGCGCGCAGGATCGCGCTTCGGTTGGGATCGTCGGTTCTGAGATCGTTCAGGCAGGATGTTTGAAGATCCGGCTCCGTCCTGCGGCAACATACCCGCACGCATTCGCCTCTCGTTGCGAACGCTTCACATCTTCATCGCCAACTCTTGCTATAATGCCTGTCTGAAATGTTGTTCCAAAAATTGCGGCGCTATGCAGTGATGTTCTTCGCGCTCGCCGCACTGTCGTTCGTGTTGGTCCAGCCGGCACGCTCCTTTCCCGCTGCACAGAATTCCTCCACCGTCGTCGAACTCCGCATCGACGGCGAAATCGAGCCGGTGCTTGCCGAATACATCGTTCGTGGCATCAACGAAGCAAATACCGATCGCGCCTCGTTGATTCTCATCACGATGAACACGCCGGGTGGACTCGATAACTCGATGCGCGAAATTATCCAGGCAATCCTGGCCTCCAAGGTTCCGGTGTGCGCCTACGTCGCACCCACCGGCTCTCGTGCTGCTTCTGCCGGATTTTTCATCTTGCTTTCCGCCGACGTTGCGGCAATGGCTCCCGGCACCGACACCGGCGCCGCCTCTCCAATTCTTGTGTTTGGCGGACAGCCGGCGCAGATCGACGATACGCTGCGTAAAAAAATCGTCAACGAGGCGACCGCATACCTGCGCAGCTACGTCACCCAGCGTGGGCGCAACGCTGAGCTCGCGGCCACCGCCGTTACCGATGCCAAAGCCTTCAGCGAGAAAGAGGCTCTCGACGGCAAACTCATTGACCTTATAGCCATCAACCGTGAAGACCTGCTCGCAAAACTCAACGGCCGCACCATCACGCGTCTCGACGGCGCGAAGGTTCAACTCGCTCTCTCGCAGCCTGTTGTGACTCAGCGTGAAATGACCGCGCGGGAAAAGTTTCTGACGCGAATCGTCCAGCCCGATGTTTTCTTCATTCTCCTGATAATCGGAGTTCTCGGCCTCTACGTTGAGTTCTCACATCCCGGGATGTTTGCGCCCGGTGTAATTGGTGGCATCGCTCTCGTCCTTGCGCTCTTTGCGATGCACATGTTGCCCGTGAATTTCACGGGCTTGCTGCTGATCGTCGTCGCATTCGTATTTTTCGTTCTCGAAGCCAAATTTCCTACGCACGGTGTCCTCGGAGTCGGAGGTGTAATCGCCATGGTGCTCGGCGCGCTCATGCTGATTCGCTCGCCGCTCACCGGAATGGGCGTCAGCCTCAGCACAGCTGTGGGTATCGCGCTGCCGTTCGCAGTCATCATCGTGATCCTGATGCGCCTCGTCCTCCGCTCGCGTCACTGGAAGCAAAGCACCGGAAAAGAAGAGCTGGTCGGCGAAGAAGCGGAAGTCACCGAAACTGTCGGCTCGGGCAACGCTGCCGGCATGGTTTTCGTTCATGGCGAGCTGTGGCGCGCCACTGCTCCGGACGGCATGAGCATCCCCAAAGGCGCGCGCGTCCGCGTCAGAAAAGTGAAAGGGCTAACGCTTGAAGTAGAACCGGCTCACACACCGTATCCGGCTCATTCGCACGAGACGCTCGAGGGGAGGCAGTGATGGATTTCGCGACGGTCGTTCTTGCTATCGGCGTGCTGATACTTCTGATCTGGTTTTTCAATTCCGTGTACGTAATTAAGGAATGGGAACGCGGAGTGGTTCTGCGCTTGGGCAGAATGCTTCCGCAAGCTAAGGGGGCTGGCCTGCAACTGGTGTTCTTCCCGATCGACAAGCTCACGCGCATCTCCTTGCGGATCGAAACGCTCGACGTGCCGCCGCAGGATGTAATCACACGCGACAACGTCTCCGTAAAAGTAAACGCAGTCTGCTATTTCCGCGTGGTGGACGCAAATCTCGCTCTCTCGCAAGTTCAGAACTACCTGTACGCAACTTCCCAGCTGGCGCAGACCACTCTTCGCAGCCTTATTGGCCAGTTTGAACTGGACTCGATCCTCTCCGAGCGCGAAAAGGTTAACGCCAAGTTGCAACAAATCCTTGACCAGGATACGGAGCCCTGGGGTATCAAGGTAACGAAGGTTGAGGTCAAACAAGTCGATATCCCGGAGAATATGCAGCGCGCCATCGCCAAGCAGGCGGAGGCGGAACGCGAGCGCCGCGCTAAAATTATTCACGCAGAAGGCGAATTTGAAGCTTCTGCGAAGCTGGCGGACGCAGCTGAAGTGCTGGAAAAGCAGCCGGCTGCCATCCAGCTCCGGTATTTGCAGACTTTGACCGAAATCGGCGTCGAGAAAAACACGACGATCGTATTTCCGCTGCCGGTGGATATCATTTCGCAGTGGGTGCAGACCGCGGCGGCGAAAAAATAGGAGCCCATGGCTGGAAGAGGACAACGTGGAGGCGGCGACCGGGTGCTTGAGAGCAGGCACCTGGTAGGACTTTTCCTCGGAGTCGTTCTGCTCTGCGGCGTGTTCTTTACGCTCGGCTATGTGATGGGACGCAACCAGTTCGGCGGCCCCGTACACGCCGAGGAAATTAGAACTCGCGAAACGCCCTCCCCTACGTCGTCCGCAGCAAAATCGAAACAGTCCAATCCAGCGCCATCTTCTGCATCCGGCGAATGGGATTTTTACGGAAAGTCGTCACCCAAGAATCCAGCCGAGATACCTGCCGTGGCAACTCGCAACGGCGGAACTTCTTCCGCACCGGACGCGAAAACGAAGCCTGTCACTTCCACAACGCCTTCAGCCCGTTTTCAGCCGCCGAAGATGGGAAAGAGTGCGATCGTTCTACAGGTCTCGGCGCTTACGCGGCAGAGCGACGCCCTCGCCATGGCAGACGCGATCCAGCAGAAAGGATTTCCGTCCTTCGTCGTCACGCCCACCACCGACAATTTCTACCGCGTGCAGGTGGGACCGTATGCGGACGAAAAATCCGCCGACGCTTCCAAGCGCGCTCTCGAACAGGCCGGTTTCAAGTCTATAATTAAACGCTAGATGACATTTAGCAGGCAGACGCGAGTCCTGCTCGCCCTGGGCAGTGGCATTGCCCTGGCAGTGTCGTTCCCTGATTACAATTTGCCGTTGCTCGCGTGGGTTTCGATCGGCATGCTCGTCCTCGCATCGATCGGCGCGCCGCCTCGCGAAGCTCCGCTGTACGGTTTCGTTCACGCTTTCGTTTTCTATCCCATCTGCCTGCCATGGATTGCCACAGTGATGCGTCAGTATGGCAACGTTGACCCATGGTTGTCCGCGGGGATTCTGAGCCTTTTCGGAATCGCGGGCGGAATCATCTGGTCGACGTTCTCCATGAGCGTCGCCTTCGTCGCGCGAAGAAAAGGCGTCGTTCTCGCGTGTGTGCTGGCTCCATTCTTTTGGGTCACGCTTGAGTTTGCGCGCACTCATCTTCCGTACATCGGCTTCCCTTGGAATCTCACTGGTTATGCCGCGAGCAATAGCCTTGCGCTCTTGCAATTAACGCCCATCACCGGAATCTGGGGGCTCTCCTTCGTCATCGCGGCCTATGGCTCATTTCTCGCTTACGCCGTTTTGGTAGGGAAGTCCCGCGTTTGGAAAGCCGCTCTCGTTGTCACGGTCGCTCTACTTGTGATCGCCGTCGGCGGCAGCTATCTGGTGCCCACCGCAACGCCGCATCATATCGCGCATCTTGTCCAGACGAATTTCCCCCAGTCCGAGCAGTATCCTTCCGACTGGATGCAAGTGCATGCAGGCGAACTCGACCAACTCGCGCAAATCAGCATCGATGCGGCGAAGAAAACTCCGGGCCTCATCGTCTGGCCCGAAGTCCCGGCGCCATTTAGCATGCAGGATCCATCGTTTGCCGCGCGCATGGTTCGTATCGCAAAAGAGTCGGGCAGCGAGTTTCTGGTGGGCGTCGTTGACTGGCAGAAAAATGCCACTGGCAACGCTAAAAATCAGTGGTCGGCTTACAACAGTGCCGTTCTGCTCGACGCCTCGGGGCGCCGCACTTATGCCTACAACAAAATTCACCTCGTTCCGTTCGGCGAATATGTCCCTCTGCGCGAATGGCTCACGTTCGCCGGCCGCCTCACGGCCGATATTTCCGATTTCACGCCCGGCGTCGAATACACGGTGGGTCACGCCGACCGCCCTTTCGGCACGTTCATCTGCTACGAAGCGATTTTCCCCAACGAAATTCGCCGCTTTGCCGCGAATGGCGCGGAGCTTCTGATCAACATCTCGAATGATGGCTGGTTCGGCCGCAGCGCCGCCCCCGCGCAGCATCTGATGATGTCGCGCATCCGCGCCATCGAAAGCCGTCGCTGGATGCTTCGCGGTACGAACAACGGTTTCACCGTCTCGGTCGATCCATACGGCCGGATCGTAGCCCGTCTTCCTACGGACATTCGTGGCGAACTCGAAGCCCCTTACGATTTCCGTTCCGACATGACGCCGTACGTCCGCTTTGGCGACTGGCTCTGCTGGCTCTGCCTGCTCACTTCCATCTGCATTCTGGCTCTAGCCCTCGTGCAGCCCAATCAGTCTTCGCTCCGCTAAAAAAGACTTGTCATTCTGAACGAAGGGCCGGCTCCTCTTTTTTCGCCACGCTCTTGCCGGACGGCTGGCCCGCAGTGAAGAATCTCAGCGCTGCCATTTGCTCCACCCCATTTTCAATTTTCGATTTTCCATTTTCCTGCGTACTGTGTACGATATACCCATGGCCGAACACATCGAAGACATCCAGCACCGCTACGTCGACCTAAAAAAGCGCATGGAGCTCGTGCGGAGCTATCTTTGACGCCCCTGCCGCCCGCCAGCAACTAGCCGCACTGGAAGAAAAAGTCAGCGACGCAAATTTCTGGCAAGATCAAGAAAAGGCCCAGGCCGTCCTGCAGCAGCGCAAAGTGATCGAAGACCGCGTCAGCGCCGAAGACACGCTCAATCGCAAAATGAGCGACGTCGAAACCTACTTCCACCTCGCCGAAGAAGAACCTGATGACGCCCAGCGCGCCTCGCTCCTCGAAGATGTCGCTAAAGAAATCGCCGCAGCTGATGCCTACGTCTCAGGCCTGGAAACGAAAACCCTTCTTGCCGGCGACAACGACCGCTTGAATGCCATCGTCACCATCAAGCCCGGCGCCGGCGGAACCGAATCGCAGGACTGGGCCGAAATGCTCCTCCGCATGTATCTGCGCTGGGCGGAGCAAAAGGGCTTTCGCGCGTCCATCGTGGATTCAACGCCGGGCGAAGAAGCTGGCATCAAGTCCGCCACGGTGCTCATCGAAGGCGAAAACGCCTACGGCCTTCTTTCCGGTGAGAGCGGCGTTCACCGTCTCGTGCGCATTTCACCGTTCGACCAAGCCGCCCGACGCCACACTTCCTTCGCGTCGGTCTTCGTGATCCCTGAAATCGACGACCAGATCGAAATCAACGTCCGTCCAGAAGATTTGCGTGTCGACACGTTTCGCGCCGGCGGCCACGGCGGACAGAACGTCAACAAAGTCGAGTCCGCCGTCCGCATTACCCATCTTCCGAGCGGCGTCGTCGTGCAGTGCCAGAACGAGCGCAGCCAGCACAAGAACCGTGAAATTGCCATGAAGATGCTGCGCTCGCAGCTCTACGAACTCGAAATCGAAAAGCGCCGCGAAGACCTGCGTAAGCTCGACGCCTCCAAACCGGAAATCAGCTTCGGCAGCCAGATCCGCTCCTACACGCTCCAGCCTTACCAGCTGATTAAGGACGTTCGCACCAAGGTTGAGCGCGGCGATGTGGACAAAGTTCTCAACGGCGACCTCGACGAATTCATCCGCGCATATCTTCTGTATCGACGCGATCTCGACGCCGCCCCCGCCCGCAAATAGCGGTGCAGCGAGCGGACAGATTCGGGGAATTTCGTTGCACCTAAAGTCCCGCGAATTCCGCTCGTTCAAGGATTTTCGGCCCTTATTTGCCTTTCATTTCAACGCTTTAAATCCCCATTCACCTTTGCTTTAACCCATTTCCCTGCATCACGTTGACACCCCCATACCCGCATGCTACCGTCACTATTCGTGGGTTTCGCGTTTACTAGCTAAATACGGCCCCGCACGTGCTTTCCACTGTTTGGGAGGATACTGTTTTGGCGCATGCCGATGAGAAGTTCCTGTTTACCTCGGAATCTGTAACCGAGGGTCACCCCGATAAGATTGCTGACCAGATTTCCGACGCCATTCTCGACGCTGTCATGAAAGACGACCCGATGGGCCGCGTCGCTTGCGAAACCCTTGTCACGACTGGTCTGGTGGTCGTCGCGGGCGAAATCACCACAAAGACCTATGTTGATTTCGCTGATCTCTCGCGCGAAGTGATTCGCGATGTTGGCTACACCCGTGCCAAGTACGGATTCGACTCGGAAACGTGCGGGGTCATCTGCGCCATCAAGAAGCAATCCGACGATATCGCCATGGGCGTCGACACCGGCGGTGCCGGTGATCAGGGCTTGATGTTCGGCTTTGCCTGCGACGAAACTCCTGAGCTGATGCCCATGCCTATCCAACTCGCGCATCAACTCACCAAGCGCCTCGCCGATGTTCGCAAGTCTGGCAAAATTGATTTCCTCCGGCCCGACGGTAAGTCCCAAGTCACAGTGGAATATATCGATGGCCGTCCCGCGCGCGTTGACACCGCGGTCATCTCCACGCAGCACAGCGACAAAGTTTCTCAACGCGAATTGACCGACGCGATCATCAACGAAGTCATCAAGCCGGTCATTCCCGCGGACATGCTCGATAGCAAAACAAAATTCCATATCAATCCCACCGGACGTTTCGTCATTGGCGGCCCGATGGGCGATGCCGGCCTTACCGGCCGCAAGATCATCGTCGACACGTACGGCGGTTACAGCCGGCACGGCGGCGGCGCGCTTTCCGGAAAGGATCCAACCAAGGTCGACCGTTCCGCCTGCTACATGGCGCGCTACGTCGCAAAAAATATCGTCGCCGCGGGCCTCGCGACGAAGGTAGAAGTGCAACTCGCCTACGCGATCGGTGTTGCCGAGCCTGTGTCGGTCATGACTGACACCTTCGGCACCGGCGTGATTCCAGATTCGCAGATCACCGAACTGATTCGCGCAAACTTTAAGCTGACGCCGAAGGGCATCATTGAAACACTCGATCTTCGCCGGCCGATTTACCGCCCGACCGCTGCGTACGGCCACTTCGGACGCACCGGTCCCGGATTTACCTGGGAGAAGACGGACAAAGCCGGCTCAATCCGCAAGGAAGCCGGCTCTCGCGGCGTGGTCGCAGTCTCGCGCCCATAACGCGAATCGCGCAAGTGCGCAATTCTCATTTGCTGTCCGGGCTTCAGAACGGCAGCCGTTGACTTAGATTTTTCCGCATCCACATCAAAAGGGGAGTCTCCGTGGAAACAGTGACAAGACTGAATGGCGACGTAAAGGACATCGCTCTCGCAGACGACGGAAAGCGCAAAATCCAATGGGCCAACCAGCACATGCCCGTCCTGCAACTCATTCGCAAACAATTTATAAAAGACCAGCCCTTGAAAGGCATCCGCGTCTCCGCCTGCCTGCACGTCACCAGCGAAACCGCGAATCTCGTCATCACGCTTCGCGACGGCGGCGCAGACGTTGTTCTCTGCGCCTCCAATCCGCTTTCGACGCAAGATGATGTCGCCTCATCGCTCGTGCGCGACTACAACATTCCCACCTACGCCATCAAGGGCGAAGACAACGCCACCTACTACGCGCACATCTCCGCCGCTCTCGACCACAAGCCGCAAATCACGATGGACGACGGCGCCGATCTCGTCACGCAACTGCTGACCAAGCGCACGGATTTACTGAACGGCGTTATCGGCGGCACGGAAGAGACCACCACCGGAGTCATTCGTCTCCGCGCCATGGCCAAAGACGGCACCCTGAAATTCCCGATCATCGCCGTGAATGACGCGCTCACGAAGCACTTCTTCGACAATCGCTACGGCACCGGCCAGTCCACCCTCGACGGCATCATTCGCGCCACGAACCTTCTTCTCGCCGGCCTCAAGGTAGTCGTCGCCGGGTACGGATGGTGTGGACGCGGTGTCGCCATGCGCGCGAAGGGCCACGGCGCGGACGTCATCATCACCGAAATCAATCCCACAAAGGCCATCGAAGCCGTGATGGACGGCTTCCGCGTGATGCCGATGAACGAAGCTGCAAAAGTCGGCGATGTGTTCGTCACCGTCACCGGCAATAAGAACGTCATCGCCCACGATCATTTCGAAAGAATGAAAGATGGCGCCGTGGTCTGCAACTCCGGCCACTTCAACGTCGAGATCGACATTCCGGCGCTCGAAAAACTTTCGAGCGGCAAAAAAGAAGCCCGTCCCTTCGTCGACGAATACACGATGAAGGACGGCCGCAGGCTCTACCTGCTCGGCGATGGACGTCTAATCAACCTCGCGGCCGCCGAAGGCCACCCCGCGTCCGTAATGGACATGAGCTTCGCCAATCAAGCGCTCGCCGCCGATTACATGGTAAAGAACGCGAAAGACCTCAAGCCGCAGGTCTATCCTGTTCCCGAGCATCTCGACCAGCAAATCGCCAAACTCAAGCTCGAATCAATGGGCTTCCAGATCGATAAGCTCACGCCCGAGCAAGAGCATTACCTGGCCTCCTGGTCCGAAGGCACGTAGTGTTTCTTTCTTAGCTGTCATCCCGAGCGGAGTCCCGCGCGTCTTTGTTACTCCCGCGAAGCGAAGGCGCGGGACGCAGTCGAGGGACTCCTCTTCGCCTTTAGTGGGACAGGCAATCCTGCCTGTCCTCTGCCGCTCGCCAATCTAACAGTGTGCAAACAATTTACTCGTAAGACGCTCGAATACTAAGATCCAAAGCACCCCTCACCATGCCTCGAGTTCAAGTGCTTGGTTTTTGCCTTCCCCAGCAAATCCCCGATCCAAATTTTGAAATTGCCGTAAACTACTGCCGCCGCAAACGACCTACGGCCCGGAGGCCGCAATGAAACTCGCCCGCATCGCTTCGCCGTTAATCCTCATCACCGCATTTCTTTTCGCCACCCGCACTCACACTGCCTCGATCCCGCCACCGCCGAATTTCATCCTCGTCGCCCACAGCGGAGCCGGCGACTACAGCAAAGCCACTCCCGAATTCATCGAGTCGCGCCGCGCCGCAATGATCGTCGCCATCAAGAAGGGCTATGCGATTCTCGCTTCAGGCGGCACGAGTCTCGATGCCGTCGAATTCACGATTCGCTCCATGGAAGACTCCGGCCAGTTTGATTCTGGCCGCGGCGCTTATTACACCCGCGACGGCATCCCCGAAATGGACGCCGCCATCATGGACGGCCGCACTCTCGCCGCTGGTTCCGTCGCCGCGCTGCAGCACATAGCAAATCCCATTCACCTGGCGCGCCTCGTCATGGAAAAAACGCCGCACGTGATGCTCGTCGGTCCCGGCGCCGAGCGCTTCGCCCAATCGCAAGGCATCGAACTTGTTTCGCCTTACTACTTCTATAACGAACGCCTCTGGCAGCAGTACAACCGCGCAAAAGAAAAAGAAGCGGAAGACAAAAAGAAATCCTCCGCGCTTTCCGCCGATCCGATGTCCGAACACGGCACCGTCGGTGTCGTCGCGCTCGACCAGCACGGCAACCTCGCAGCCGGCACTTCCACCGGCGGCACCACGTTCAAAATGCCCGGTCGTGTGGGTGATTCGCCAATCATCGGCGCCGGCACCTACGCAAATAACGAAAGCTGCGGCGTCTCCGCCACCGGCACCGGCGAATTCTTCATGCGGAATATCGTCGCAGCCGATATCTGCGAGCGCGTCCGCTACCTCCACGTCTCGCTCGAGCAAGCGGCAAACGACGTGGTGATGAAAGAGCTAGTCGAGCAAAACGGCGACGGCGGCGTCATCGCGCTCGACCATCAGGGCAACGTCACCACGCCATTCAACACCACGGGAATGATGACCGGCACAGCGCGCCCCGACGGCAAAATCGAAATGAAAGGCTGGAGCAAAACCGCCGAGCCAATCATCGTCCCAGCAACGCAGTAAGTGGGACAGGCACTCTTGTTCACCCTGAGCCCGCGAAGGGCCTGTCCTCTGCCGCTGACTCCAGCCACAATGTGCAAACAATAAAATCGTAAGAACTTCGCAGAGTCTGATCCCACCGGTACGCCCGCGTCTCTTCGCGTTAGGTGGGACAGGCAATCCTGCCTGTCCTCTGCCGCTCACACTCGCCACAACGTGTAAACAACAAAATCGTAAGAATTTCGGCCAGTTCGAGTCCGCCCGGCACGCTCGCGTCGCACCGATTCACCGGCATCCGTAACCCCGCGCTGTCATCCTGAGCGAAGCGAAGGATCTCAGCGTACCTGACTAGCTGCAGCCTGCCATGCCTCTCCCATTCCAAATCCCCACTCTGGTATATTTCCTAGCGCTCCGAAGGAGACCCAACCGCGTGACGCTTAGCCCCTCAGCAGTCGCAATAATCTTGGCTATTGGGCTCGCCGCACCCCCACTCCAAAATCACCGTAAATCAAAATCCACGCAGCCTGCCATCACCGAACCGGATTTGGAATTCACTGGCGAAATCGACCGCGGCAAAACCTATATCCACGACATCGGCCACGATCTACAATTCCGCCTCGAAGTCGCTCCCAGCGGCGACTACGCCGGCTGGGACATAAGTATCACTCCGAAAACTCAGCCCAAAGACGGCCCCATCGAATTCTCGGCAATCGCCACGCCGCCCTATCACAATTTCAACGAGCGCTACCTCGAAACCACCTACAATTTCTCGGCGCAGGAAATCCTGGAAATGTCTCCGCGCCGCTTCAATTTTGTTCTGTCCGTCGACGACGAGCACCGCGCCGAAGAAGTCGTCAACGCCATGCTCTACCCCAACTCTGTCTCCGAAGACGACAAACAACGCATAGCGGTGAGCTCGGTCAACATCCAGTTGGGCACCGGAGAATTTGTAATTCTGAAATCTCGCGTCACTTCGCTGAAAGATCCCCTCTACCCCGGCTCCATCGAATACATCAAGTTCGAAGTGAGACTAAAATTCCCCCCAGGATTGACGATGGCCCAGGTTCTCGCGCCCGCCGAAACACCCTCAAAATAACGGTCGGTCGATTTTTGTATGCGCGGATTTCTCCGGCCGCGGAGTCCCCGATTCTTGTTCGCTGCCCACAAAACGCTTGACCTCTAGTAACCTTCTTGGTAATATAACCACCGGAACTATGAGCCTTAAGGACTTACGGCCAAAAGATGACTGAGGACCAAGACGCCCCGCGATCCTCAGCCCACGCTCTACGGAGCGTGGGCGAATCAAGACCCTCTCCCACACGCAAATTTCTAATCGCAAATCTGGAATTAGAATCCTCTTCAAACCATAGAAAACAAAGCCCACTAACTTTTTCTAATCGCAAATTTTTGGCGATTTTTCATTCCGAAAATCGATCCTCAGCGCCGGTTGTCACCCATTTGACACATTGCTGGCCTCGGACTAGTATCGTTCGCTCCTTGCTCCGCCGAATTCTCGTCAGAGGTCACTCGTAATGCAAGACTGGGCAATCCGCGCAATCGATACCGCCAAACGCCGCGGCGCCTCCTATGCCGACGCGCGCGTGATGGATATACGCCAGCGCGATATCTCGACGAAAAACGGCGAAGTCGGCACCCTCGTCGAATCGGAATCGCTCGGCATCGGCATTCGTGTGATCGCGTCGGGCGCGTGGGGTTTCGCTTCCACTGACCGCCTCACCCATGAAGGTATCGACTCCTGCGCTGCTGAGGCGGTCGCCATTGCCAAAGCGTCCGCGCTCGCGAAACATGCTGACGTCGCGCTCGCCCCTGAAAATGCCTATGTTGACACCTGGCAAAATCCGTTCGTTAAAGATCCGTTCCGAATTCCCGTCGAACGCCAAATCGAAGTGCTTCTTGCCGCCGACAAAGAGATGCGACGCGTGAAAGGCGTCACGCTCGCCGAAGGCTCGATGACTTTCCGCAAAATCGACCAGCTCTTTGTCTCGACGATCGGCTCCGTGATTCATCAGATCAAAATGCAATCGGGCGCTGGAATTGTCGCCACCAGCTTTGCAGGTAGCGAAATTCAGAAGCGTTCCTATCCCAATAGCTTCGGCGGCCAGCACGCGCTCGAAGGCTACGAGCTGATCGAAGCGCTCGATCTCGTCGGCAACGCTGGTCGCACCGGCGAAGAAGCGGTCGCGCTGCACTCCGCTGCGCAGTGTCCGGAAAAAACTGGCACGATCATCCTGGGCGGCTCTCAACTCGGCCTTCAAATTCACGAATCGATTGGGCACCCCATCGAACTCGACCGCGTCCTCGGACAGGAAGCCAATTTCGCGGGAATGAGTTTCCTCACCGTGGACAAACTCCGCAAACTGAAATATGGCTCGGATATCGTCAACGTCGTCGCCGACGCTCGCCTCGCCCACGGACCCGGTCTCGGCACCTTCGCCTACGACGACGAGGGAGTCCCCGCGCAGTGCACGCCCATTGTCACGGATGGCCTCTTCACCGGCTACCTGAGCAATCGCGAAACGGCTTCCGCCATCGGTGAAGATCGCTCGAACGGCACGATGCGAACGGAAAGCTGGAACCGTCTGCCGATCATTCGCATGACGAACATCAGCATCAATCCCGGTGCGTGGAAGTACGACGATCTGATCGCCGACACCGACGATGCAATCCTGTTGGAGACGAATCGTTCCTGGTCGATCGACGACCGCCGGTATCATTTCCAGTTCTCGACCGAAATTGGCTGGGAAATCAAAGGCGGAAAAAAAGGCCGCATGATCAAAAACCCCAGCTACAGCGGCATCACCACCGAATTTTGGAATAGCTGCGACGCAATCTGCTCCCGCGATGATTGGACGCTTTGGGGCACGCCCAACTGCGGAAAAGGCCAGCCCATGCAGACCATGGGAACAGGCCATGGCGCTTCACCCGCGCGATTCCGCAACATCAAAATCGGAGTCGCCTTCGCGAAATGAAGCGCCCCGCCAAAAATTCGATCTCGCGTCGGATTCGACGCGCAGAAGTAAACGCGCCATCGGAACCGCGTCTCACCGCATCGGAACTAAAGGCCATCGCTGAGCGCATCATGAAATTCAGCGAAGCCGACGAAACCGAAGTGGAAATTGACGTCACGACGGACGCGCTCACCCGCTTTGCCAACAACATCATCCACCAGAATGTTGCGGAACAGGTCCTTCACATCTCCGTCCGCGCCGTGATGGATGGCCGTACCGCGCGCGCCACAACCAACAAGACCGATGAAGAATCGCTTCGGCGCGTGATGGCGGCAGCTGAAAAGCTCGCGTTTCATCAACCGAAGATTCCAGGCCTGCTTCCGATGCTTGGTTCGCAGAAAATTCCCAAAGTACATCGCTTTTTCGCGGCGACCGCTGAAGCTACGCCGCAGGATCGCGCGCGCGCCGTCACTCGCGTGTGCAAACTCGCAGAAAAGAATAAGCAAACCGCCGCGGGAATCTTCTCCAGCGGCGCAATGCAAACCATCCTCGCAAATTCAAAAGGTCTTTTCGCGCATCACGAGCAGACGCGCTCGGATTTCTCGGTCACGATCCTCGAGCCGAATTCCTCGGGTTGGGCAAAGGCGAATTCGCCCGACATTCGCGATCTCGATCCCGACCGCCTTGCGGAACGCGCCAGCCGCAAGGCAGCCGACTCGCGTCAACCGCGTGAGCTCGCGCCCGGCCACTACACGACAATCCTTGAGCCTTCCGCCGTCCTCGATCTCGTAGGTTTTCTTTTTTACGACTTTGCGGGAACTTCGGTCATGGACAAGCGTTCGTGTTTCACCGACCGCATGGGCAAGAAAGTCTTCGGTGACAACATTACGCTCTGGGACGATGTGTATCATCCGTTCCAGTTAGGCGCACCCTACGATGGAGAAGGCGTTCCCAGGCAGAAGGTTCTTCTGGTGGATCGCGGCGTTCCGAAAAATCTCGTCTATTCCCGCGCCACCGCAAAGAAAATGAAAAAGAAGCCGACCGGCCATGGCTTCAGCTTGCCAAATGAATATGGCGAAGCGCCGATGAATCTGGTTTTTGCTGGCGGGGATAAGTCCCTCGACGAAATGATTCGCACGACCGAGCGCGGAATTCTCGTAACGCGCCTCTGGTATATCCGTGAGGTCGATCCTTACGAGAAAATTCTCACCGGGATGACGCGTGATGGAACGTTTCTTGTCGAAGATGGCCGCGTCGCCGGCGGCATCCGAAATTTCCGCTTCAACCAGAATATTCTCGAAATGCTTTCAAACGTCGCGATGCTCGGCCCCGCCGTGCGTGCGGCCGGCGAAGAATCGTTCGAGATGGTCGTGCCGGCGATGAAGGTCTCGAACTTCCATTTCAGCGAAGTCACAAAATTCTGAGGTCCCAACTTATTGTGCGCAGGCGCTTTGTTAAAATTGTGGAAATTTCCACTGTTTAGCTTGACAAGCGCAGCGCACGGCACAAAACTTGTCTCCTCCGGCCCGGTCCCCCTCATTCGAGGGGCCTCAGAAAAAACCTACAGGAGATAGCCATGGCAAATCTGACCTACCGTGAAAACAACGTATTTCAAAACCTCTTCGATTTTCGGCGCGACTTCGACCATATTTTCAACCGCTTCTTGAGTAGTGGCTGGCAGGGTGGCCAGGACCAGCAGCGAGGCAACATGTCGCTGGCGTCTTTCGCTCCCGCCGTCGATGCGTTTGTCGACAAAGATGGCAAAAAGTTCGTTGCACATGTCGCTCTGCCGGGCGTCGATCCCAAGGACGTAAATATTTCGGTCCAGGGCAACATACTTACGATCAGCGGAGAGCGCAACGTGTCGAACGAGCGGAGGGAAGCTGATACCGTTTACAACGAACTCATGTACGGAGCGTTCGAGCGCACCCTGTCTCTGCCGGAGGGTGTCGATACGCAGAAAATCACCGCAGACTATCGCAACGGAGTCCTCGAGATTACCGCGCCGATTTCAGCGGCCGCTCTGCCACGGCGCATCGAAATCAAGGGCGGCCAACAGAGGCAAATGGCTGCTGGTTCCGGAAGCTAAACGGCGGTAAGCAGACAGTAGCAAGAACCGAAAGGCCCGAAGCCGAAAGGCTCCGGGCCTTTCGCGTTTCTGGGCAGATTCTCACTAAGGAGCTTCGGGCGCGCGGGCTGGGCGCACAAAGTATTTCCACTTGTCCAAATCCGCGCGCACCGCGACGTCAAAAAATCCAACCATCATTTCGTCATAGGTCTGATCGCCCCAACGCACCGCTGCTGTGGGATCGGGATTGTGCGAGTTGGCCTTCGAGTTGTCGTACCACGCGACCGCTTGCAGTTCCGTTCCCGCGGTGAGCGGCAGCGGCTCAGCAAGCTGATAACTCAATTGCCAGTAAAAATCCCAATTCACGCGCAGTAGTGGCTCGATCGTTCCGCCCTTGCGCAGGATGTTGTACTCGAATCGTTTCCCGCGCAGATGCATGTGAGGAAGGAAGCTGAGCAGCGTCGCGTCGTTGGGCAGCGTGCCACGCGCTTCCACCCGAAAATCATCGGCGCCCGGCGGTATCACAAAGTGATCGTTCGTCAGTTGCAGCGTAAGGACGCGTTGCATCGGCGGCTGCTTCGCCAATATCAATCCGATCGCGGTCTGGTCCTTTGCCGCGTGTCCGCGCGCCATGTAGTGCATCTGGAATACAAGATCCGATCCGGCCGGCAAGAGCTTTGCCATTCCGTCGGGTAAGCGGTCCGGCGAGCTTCCCGGCGCGTACACGAGCAGAATGTCGGCATCGGTCCAAAGCGCGTCGCGCCTCGACTTTTCATCCACCATGTCCGCAGCTGTGAAGGGAATTCCAACAGGGGCGTGCTCGAGCCATTTCGATCCGTACGGACGGACGTAGACGACGGCGTGATGGACGCTCTCGCGGCCTGAAGGCCGAATCTCGGAGAGCTGCACCCACTTTGCTTCGGTGAAATGCGTAGGAACAATTTCGTAGATGTATTCGATGTCGCCTTGTGCGGGAAGCGCGACCGGCTTCGTCATCTTCACGATTGCGTCGGGCTGCGGGATGTTCCAGCCGTTCGTCCACACGCGCGGAGCCGGCGCATCGTTCGGATCGCCGGCGGGAGCTTTCGCTTTCCACCATGCGTCGAGAAGCGCGATCTCCTGCGTCGTGAGCGATGGATCATTCGCAAAATGGCCGACATTCGGGTCGGCGAACCAAGGCGGCATCTTCCGGTTCGCTGTGATGAATGCAATCGAGCGAGCCTCCGCACGCGCTTGCTCGTAGGTCATCAACGGCAACGGGGCAATTTCGTCCGGCCGGTGACAGCATTGGCAGTGCCGCTGAAGGATCGGCAGCACATCGTGGTAAAAAGTCGGTGTGCTTTCAGAATGATTGGCTGCGGAAACGTGCAAAGCTCGGTGCCAGATTACGGACGCAGTAGCAACGAAAATTGTGAGGATGAGGACTTGAAGATAGTACCGACGCATGAGCACAGGAGAATTAGTTACGCATTCCACTGGCTTGGTTGCAAGCGCGAAGAAGCGCGTGCTACTGCTTCGCGAACTGTAGGCTCGAAATAGCTCGGGAAATAACGTTCTCTTGAATCTGAACGAGATCGGAATCAGCGGACGTCATTCCAAAGATCGTGTAGAGATGCGCGTCGTGCTGAAAGAAGACGGCGATTCCCGACCAATCATGCTGCTCGACGCTCACGCGAAAGCGCTTTTCCACCGCGGGCTCGCCAGAGATCACGATTTTCTTTTCGCCGAGCGGACGGAAATTGTCGAGAGTGTTTTGCAGGTGACGGTCCGTCGCGTCTATATCGCTGGCAAACGATTTTTCAATCGGCTGCCGGCCGATGAGCAAATACGTGGTTTCGTCGGACGTGCCGAGCGCTGTAATCGCGCCAGGCAGCACGGAACGCGCGCCCTCGACCAATTGCCATGTGGGCGGCTTGTACATTTGAAAGCCGTAGGTTTCATTAGCGTAGAGATTGCCCGTCACTCGCTCGCGCATTGATTCTGGCGGGGTAGGCTTAGGAGGAGGCGGAGAAGTAGCGGCGGCTGATGGTGCAGCCTTAGCAGGTGCAGGATTCGCGGGAGGCGCAGCCGGCGTCACAGACTTCGCAGTAGCCGGCGCGGCATTGGGTGCGGATGGCGGCGTATTGGACGGGGGAGTTTTCGGATCCGAAGTGTCTCGATCGGCGGCAGGCGCCGGATTTGGCGGAGTCGACGGAGTTGTATTGTGCTTCTTGTACGAATTTACGGCCGTCGCGGGCGGCGCAGGTTTCTCAGCAGATGGCTCGGATTTCTTCTCGGCGTCGGGCTTCTTTGCCGAGTCCGTGATGCTAATAGAAACAACTTGGTCCTTCTGGACGACTGCGAATCCGTAGTTCGTTTTTACTTTGAACGAATTTTCTTCGAAGCCGACAATCGTGCCGACAATCTTCGTTCCGTCTTTCAGCTTTAGCTCGTCGGCCTGCGTCGCACGTGGTGACAACACGACGACGGTCGCGAGCAGTACCGCGAACGGTGAAAGACGCTTCATCTATCCGAGTATCGCGCCGCCGAGAGTGGGCGGCAAGCTGCGGCTGCGCAGAGTTGCTGCGTTAGTCAGGGTACAAAGGGGCGACAGTCTACTTCTTGTGGCGTTTGCGGGAACTTGCGGGCCTGGTCTTTGTTTTCATGCTCGTCTTCGTTTTATTCTTAGACGCGATTGCGATCAATTCGGTCTGGAGTTGCTTCATCGCAGCTTCGAGTGCGCGATATTGAGCATCGGCTCCGTTCAAATTGCGGCTGCGGCCCATTGCTTCCAGGTCTCGCGCGGCCGTGACGGCGGCTTGAGCGCCGAAAATTGCCACGGAGCCTTTCAGAGCGTGTGCGGCGGTATCGAGCTTGGCACCATCCTTCGCGGCAATCGCGCTTCGAATCGCGGCAAGCCTTTTGGGCGCGTCGGCGAGAAAAGACTTCGTCAGCGACATCGCCAACTTCTCATTTCCACCGGTGGAACGGAGAAGGTGCGCCGCGATATCCTCGGCCGGCACGGCCGCCGCTGCTTGCGCTTGGACCGTTCGTACTGGGGCATGCTCAGCAGCGGTTCGAGGCGGAGCCGACATCGGCGCTACCGGAATCACCCGCGGACCGGCTGCAAGAGATTCGATCGTGTCAAAGAGCGCGCTCATTTCGAAAGGCTTTGGAACGAAGCCGTCCATGCCTGCTTCGACGCGCTGTTCTTTGTCTTCTTCGGTGACGTTTCCGGTGAGTGCGACGATCAGCTGATGCTTTCCGGTGGATTTTTCCTTCTGCCGGATCGCGCGGGTGGCTTCCAGACCATCCATGCGTGGCATCTGTTCGTCCATCAGCACGACGTCGTAATGATCCTTCTCTAGCGCATCAAGCGCCTGGCGTCCGTCGGCAACGCCGACCACTGAGTGGCCGCGTTTCTTGAGCAATTCGCTTACAAGCTCGCGGTTTTCGTCCGTGTCCTCCGCGACTAGAATGTGCAGGTTCTTCGCCGGCTTATTAAGGCGTGGGCGCATGGTTGGATTGCTCCCCGCTGCTTTTTGCTGGACGTCCAGGCTGCGCGCAGGCTGTTTCTTGACGGCATCGCGAGAGCTTTTAACTGCACCTGGGAGCCGGAACCAAAAACGGGTTCCGCCTTTCGGTTTGGTTTCTGCGCCAATCGTCCCGCCCCATCGCTCGACTGTGATCTTGCAGAAGTAAAGCCCCAAGCCCGCTTTGCCCGGTTTGTCTTTTCCTTTTGCGAAGAGCGCGAACATTTGATCGGGCCGCTGATCTCTCGGCAACCCAGGTCCCTGGTCATCGACAAATGCGAGCACTTGTTTTCCTTTTTCTTCAAGGCCGATCGTAACGGTAGTATTTGGCGGGCTATAGCGGAGCGCATTTTCGAGGAGATTTCCGAAAACACGGTCAAGCCGTGAATCGTCACCGGTGACAATCCAATCCCGCGCGAGATCGAGCGCCGGATCGAGTCGCAGTTTAATCTGTTTGTCGGCGAATGCGGATGAAAATTCCCGAATGGCGTGTTGCGCGGCAGCGGCGATATCCACCGCGCTGGGCGCACTTTCCGTGCTCGTCCCCCGGCCCGCGAGATCGGAAGAAAAAGCCTGAAGGATTCCGCGAATCATTTGTTCTTGGCGGTTCGATTCGCGCTGGCCCGTTTCGACCATTCGGCGCAAATCGGTGGAGAGATTTTCGAGCGACATCAAGCTGAAACAGCCGCGCATGGCGGTCAACGGCTGAGAGAGGTCGTGGATAATGCAGTGGAGCAGAATTTCCTTCTTCTGAATCTCGCGAAGGAGCCTGTCATGCTCGAGCAATGAATCGCGCGCGGTTTGATAGAGTTTCTGGCGATCGGCATAGGTCTTAGAGAGATTCCGAAGAAGCAGAATGTTCTTGCCGCCGAGGTGAAGAGCTGCAGCCTCGAGAGGAACCTCGTGCCCGGCTGAATCCCGCTCAGTCCATACCGGCGAGTTAGCGGAACCTTCGCGACTCGAATTCCAGAAAGCCTCGGCATCGACGAGGAAGTTGTCGAGAAACGGAGAGGCCTCCGCCAAGTGAATACACTTGTCGCGCGCGACGGCGCCTTTCCAGAGTTTTTCGCACCAGTTCGGGTAGTCACTGACGGGCCGAAAAACGCCGTTCTCGATGTACTCGAACAGCGCATAGCCCTGGTCTGCGAGAAACGAATCGAACAGTGAATTCACAGCCATCATTTGCCGAGCATCTTCGACGCGAGGCGCAAGAACGCGGCTTCCACGTTTTGGCCTGTTTTCGCGCTGGTTAAGAATATCTCCCAGCCCTTTTCGGCGAGCTGGGCCTGACGATCCGCACCGATCTCCCACTGATCGGTCAGATCCGCCTTGTTGACAATGAGCAAAGCCGGCACTTTGGCGGTTGCTTCGACACGCTCATTCAGGGCCAGAGCATCGTCTAGTGTGTGGCGCCGAGTGCCGTCGACAACCAGGAAATAACCCGACATCCCGCGCAATTGTGAAAACTGAACCTTCTGAAACCTGTCTTCGCCATTTAGATCCCAGAGCACGAGCCCAACGTCTACTCCGTTTGCGTGAACGGATTTTTTCTCGAGCAGCACACCGATGTTGGAAAGATACGTCTCGGAAAAGTGCGTGTGAACAAAACGCTGAACCAAGCTCGTCTTGCCGACAGCATTCGTGCCGAGCATGCAGGTTTTCTTTTCGAGCATCGGAATTGCGGGCTAGTTTACAGGGGGAGCGGGAGAAAAAGCGACTTTGAAAGTCACGCTGCGGTTGAAGCGGCGGCCTTCTTCTGTGGACTCATCGTGCAGCGGCTCGGAAGTGCCTACGCCCCTGGCGTGTAAATTGGCGGGTTTGATTCCAGATCGCACGAGGAGATTGATAACAACGTCGGCTCGCTCTTTGCTAAGGACGAGATTCGTCCCTTCCACGCCAGTAATATCCGTGTGACCGATCACATCGACTGCGAGTATGCCGTTCAGGTGCTCGGCCTCTAACAACAAGGCGCGAATATTGCTTTGAGCCGCTGCGATGGAGCTTTGCTGGCCGGATTCGAGTTCGGCGCGCCCGATCGTGAAGAGGAGCGCCGTCGATTCAAGTGACGAGCGCAGACGATTGAGCGCGGTCAGTTCGGTATTCTGCAAATGTGAATCGTCCAGCGCGGTGACGCCGGGAATCCACGGCGCGCGTTCTTCCAATCGCGCAATAAATTGGGGCGCGGCGATTCCTTCGGCGCGAAGTTGGCCGTCTTTTTCAGAAAGGGTCACGCTGGAGGGTGGGTGAAGGAACGCTTTGGCACGTTTCAGCACGATGGGATCGTCGAACGAGTAGAAAGGCTTCAATTCAAGATTAGCCGTTTTCGGATCGATGCCAGCGCTCGCAAGCAGATTTTCCGGATTCGCCGCAAGCGGGTCGCGAAAACCCTGGACGTGATATCGCCCGCCCTCGCGAGCATAAGACATCACAATGATGCCGGGTTCCTGCCGAAGGACCTTCAAGAACCGCGACCATTCCCAGAGCAGATAAGCTGAATAGCCAAGAGGTATCGCGATCAAAACAAGTATGACTGCACCTGCAATGAGCGCCGCGCGTGGACGACGGTGACCCTTTTCGGACGCGTCTTTGAACTTGGCCTCGAGCAGGTGCGTCAGCTGATCTTCGACGGGGCGAAATGGAGCGGCATCGCCTTCGAAATGAGCAAGCGCCGAACTGCAATGCCGCTGAATATTTTCCAGCGCTTCCTTCATCGCGACCCGATAACTTTCGGGCGCGTGACCACGAATCACGGCGGCCAGCACGGCCCCGGGTCCCTGTTCGATCCAGATTTCGAGTTCGCCGACTTCCAGGAAGTCGAGCGTATCGCTGCGCTGCGATTCGAACGAATCCTTTACGAATTGCTGGATGGCTGACAGCATCCCGGATACGAGCGAAGGATCCTGCGTGGCGACCGTCGGCGCGACGACGTGACTGAGAAGCAAGCCGGTCTCGCGGTGAATCAGAAAAACCTGCTCGACGCGAAAGAGCAGGCTGTGCATCAGCACCACTTCGCTGAAAGATTTTCCCGACCGGAACGCTTCGAGACGCCACTTAAGGCCTTGCCAGGAAAGGCTGTGCTCGAGCACCGTGTTGAAAGATTCGAGCATCCCGCGGAGCGTCTCGGTGATCGATTTACGAATCGCAGGGCCCATCACCGGGAACAATGCGTCAGCGAGAACATGCGGGTCCCGGCGGACGGATTCGCGCAGCGTATCCTGGATCGTGGGAGCGAGCGCTTCGGCGAGGGCTTGGTCGTCACCTTGCTCGCGGCGCATCCGAATTGCCTCGGCGACTACGGAGCTTACGTCTTCGGCGCGGCGTTCGGTATCGTCGAGGCGCTCTTGAATTTCCTTCAGGCCTTCTTGCTCGGGTCCGACGATGAGATGGCGGAGCTCCTCGTAGGCGTGGTTATCGGGGGCAGGGTTATCCGGAGTAGCGTTTTCGGTTGCTTGCTCCTGCGAGGCTCGGCGCTGGGCTTGCTCGGCCATGTCGGAAGGTTGCAGTTTTGGGCCGGCTGACATCCGGCGCTACTTTTCGGGCAGCTCGAGATCGTTCTTCAGCCGAAGCGAGAACTCCGCGAAAATATCGGCGAGAGCGGCGCGGTCGGTCTTGTCGTTGCGCAGGATCTCAACTTCGCGGTCGAGTGACGCAGCCGAGTCACGGCGCAGCTTGTCGATTTCATTCGAGAACGCCTTGGAGTGTTCGAGCATTTTGGCGCGAAGCTCGCTCTGCGCATCGGACGTTTGCTCTTCGAGTTGGCCGAGCTTTTTTTCGATCATTTTGGCGGCTTCTTTCAGCTCGCGCGCTAGTTCCTTGAGGCCTTCCGAGCGCTCGGACTTCTCGGTCTTCAATCGCTGACTGAGCGACTCCACTTCCTGCTGTGCGAAACTGCTCAAGGTTTCGAGCCGCTTCATCGTGTCTTCGCGAAGAGTCTCGACGGCTTTCGAGACGTTTTCTTCCAGACGGGTGAAGCGCTTTTCATAATCGCGCATCTGCGAGCCGAACAATATGTCGCGAATCTTGTCTACATTTGCGCCTTCTTCTTTTCCGGATGAATTGTTAGGAAGTTTTGCTTCCGCAGGGGATGCCATTTTACGAGGTCTCCTTTTGCGAGTCTGTATGCCCTGACGATGGGACCTGCGCGAGGTAATGCGGGGCATCGCGTGACACTACTATGAAAGTAGGTTTTGTCGCAACAAGCACGCGTATCGGGATGCGGGCACGGCTGGCTTGGCAGTCATGGAGGGCGAGGCAGCCACGATGATCTGTCGTTGATCGTCGTGGGATCTTGTCGAGAGGAATGCCTAGGACAGCGCAACGCCGAGCCAGAAAGCTTCTACCAACAGGCCCATCATCAGCAGCATGAGGCGCATGCGCTTCTTTTGCGCGGCAGCGACGATGACGCCCATCGCGCAGAGAACCAAGCCTAATTCAGGCCAGAAGAGCCGCGATCCAGCGCCAACCCATTGACCGGAATAGTCCTGCAGCCAGACCGAGGCGAACGACATTGCCGTCGTGAGCGCTACCCCGACGATGCCCGCCAGGGCTACACCTTTCGCCCATTCTGGAACTACAAAATTCCGTTTTGCGTCGCGCCAGTCCATCCACGTCTGCGCGACGACTACCACTACAACTAGAACAACGAACAGCGCCACGTCCCCTCGCAATCTTGGGTCGCTGCCGTCGAGTCAAGCCCTCAGTACAAGACCGCTTTTGCTGGCGGCTTCGCAGTTTCGACAGGTACGGTTCCCACTGTCTTCCGTTCAAGCAACTGCTTTTCCTCTTCAGCCAAACGCTTCAGCATCGTCTGGATGACGCTGCTGCCGTTGCCGTTGCGCCGAAGTCTTGCTTCATCACAGCTCTTGCAATTTCGCTTCCTTATACCGGATTAAACTCGCCGGTGACAATCAATCTTTCGCTCAGAATGCGAGCGCGGCGGAACCTCTCCGTAGTTTCCGCAGGTGTCCCCGCCGGCAGCTCCTTCAAAATGCGCTGCAACTCCTCGTCGAACAGCTGGCTGATGAACCCGGGCGTGTGAGCCACCGCTGCGCCGTTCTCGTCGACAATCTTCACCTTGTCGCGATGCTTCACTCGCTGCGCAATCATCAGCCTATAAATCCGGTCGGTCGCGAGATCTTCCATGTAGCCGTCGAGCAAGCTTGCCCCGCGGCCGCTTAAGACGCCGTTTCGATAGCGAATCACGGTGCGCACGGCTGCCCGGGTTCCATCAAGCGTTTGCTTACCGACGCCCTTAGGAAGCGGACGCATGTCCGGATGTGTGTTGGCATTCTTCGGGCGCGCCGAAAGCTGATTGGGGAAAGGGAACTGATCCACAGCAATTTGGTTCTGATCGGGATGGCCCGTCCATGCTCCATCCATCAGCGCCGCGGCTTCGTTCTTTTTGTCTTGTTCAAGTACGGCGAGGGCCCTCGCGTTCAACTCGGGATCTTCCCGGCTGGGATAGAGCGCCGTCATCCCACCAATCGCCAGCAATCCATGCTTGTGGCACAACTCGGGCATCAACAGGCGGAAATTTTGAAAGAATGCTACGTCGTGCGGAATCGTATTGCGGTCCGGCAGCACCCACTCGGGATTTTCGAAATTGAAATGAATCAAGCTCGCCATGTAGTCCCAACGGCCCAAATTGAGCGCCAGAATGTGATCGCGAAGGTTATACGCGAACTCCTCCATTTGATAAGCGAGAGGATGCGATTCAACGAGCGCCATGCACTTGATCGAGCCCTTCGCCCAGCCTTTTGCCGTCGCGATTGATTGGAACAGGTCGCGCCACCAGAGCGCCTCTTCGGCGGATTCGGATTTCGGCACGTAGAACGTCAACGGATGTTTTAGTTCTGAGGCTTCCAGTTGATAGGCGATCAACGCCACGTCGAACAGCGACGCAGGAATGATTTCGTCTTTCAACACGCCGGCCTGGTGCATGTGCAGGCCGCGGGGGCGGAGCGAAACGACAACATTGCTGGGCTGGATCGTAACCGTGCGACCGCGTTTGCGATCGTCGTAAGCTAAATGGCCGCGCAGGGCGGAAAGCATGTTTGAGACGCCCAGCATCAGGTGCTGCCACGTGTTCGCCATCGAATCTTCGAGATCGAGCATCACGCCGGGGGCGCCGGAATTCAGCATTTTTACGACAAGCTCGCCATCGTCGGCGGGACCGGTCATCTGGTTACGCTGATCCTGGCACCAGGCAGGCAGCTCGATGCGCCAGTCTTCCTGGGTCGCGGCGGACGACGGCAAATAATCCGGCAGACGGCCTCGGAGCGACGCTTCTAAAGCCGCGTCCCGCTTCTCAATCAGGGTTCGCTGGCGCGGCGTCAGTTGGTGGTGGAGAGGAGTGAGGAACTCGATGAATCCCTTCGGCAGGTCCTTCGCGGCATCGAAGCCAGGAGGGGCCGAGTTCATGGCCATGATCGGTTCGGGAGTAGGAGTAGTTTTGGCGTTCATGCTAGGCATGGATGCCTGTTTGTGTCCGGCGGATTCTTCCGTGGCTCAAAACGCACGATCGAGCAGGTATCCGAGACTCACGGCTCCGAATCGCGCCTCTGAGCGGCGCAAACTAAACGGCAATCGGGTTTCCAATGCACGGAGAGCCGAGAGCATCTGCCTTAAATGGCCATCGCATTGACCCGAAAGAACTTAAAGCGAGAGGCCGAGTCCACCTCAGCAGGATAGACACGAGGTTGGTTCCGAATCCCTCGGCAAGTTGCCTTAATTGTCGAAAACATTGCCTTTAGTGCGAAGAAGATTCGATAGGAGGCGTAAGGCTCGCGAAGCGATGAGTAATAGTACGGTCCGCGGTCGTGAGTTTCGCGGTTGCACTCCCGGCAACTGACTTCTTCGTGGTCGGCCAGCGACGGAAGCGCCTCTGGTACGATAACGATTTCCATGAGAAAACCTTGGGTGATAGCGCATCGAGGCGCCTCGGGGCTCGCCCCTGAAAACACGATGGCAGCATTTGAGCGAGCGGTCGAACTAGGGGTTCTCTTCATCGAGACCGACCTCCATCTCACCCGGGATGCCCGCTTCGTCGCGATCCACGACGCCACGCTCGAGCGCACCACCAACGGGCGCGGCAAGGTTTCCGACTTCACACTCGCAGAACTCCGCGGTCTCGACAACGGAATTTGGTACGACCGGCAGTATGAAGGACAGCGTTTGCCGACCCTTGAAGATATTCTCGAATTCGCCCGCAAGCGCGACGTGGTTTTCTACCTCGAAGTGAAATACGAAGCAGCCTGGGGAATGCATCACGCGCTCGTGGGAGCATTACAGAAAGAACAGGATGCCGCCCGGACCATCGTGATTTCGTTCGATGCCAGCACGATTGAAAGCGTGCGAAAGCTCGATGCCTCAATCATGACGGGACTTTTGATCGAAGAAGGCAACCACAACGGCGCCGTGCGAAAAGCGCTGGATGTGGGCGCGCGCCAGATCTGTCCGCGAAACTCGCTCGTCACGAACGAGCTCGTCGCCGAGGCGCATAGCGCTGATCTACTTGTAGCTACATGGACGGTGGATGACGCTGACGAAATGCGCCGCGTGATCGCTGCAGGCGCCGACGGCGTGATGACCGATTTTCCCGACCGATTGATGGCGATTGTCGAAGACTCGTAGAATAACCCCGGTTACCTCCTGTCTGGCCACGGGAAGGCTGTTCGGAATCCTCGTCTCCCTACTTGTTAGGTTGATTTGAGTTGCCGAAAGATCTCGGCGAATTGTGCCAAGGAGAGCTGCTCCGCACGCGCATCAGGGCGCAATCCCATCGACGACAGCGTGTCGTGAATGTGCTGATCCGGCGTGAGCGCCCGCAAATTATTGCGCAACGTCTTCCGCTTCTGACTGAAGCAAGTCTGCACAAATTCCAAGAAGCGCTTTTCATCGTTAGCGCCTCGCACGTTCAGTCGCGCCCGTTCGCCGGGAAGAGTCATTTCGACAAGAGCCGACTCGACCTTCGGTGGCGGACGAAAGGCGCCGGGTGGAAGCCGCAGCGCAATCTTCGGCTTGCTATAGAACTGGCATGCTGCCGACAGGTATCCGTATTCGCGCCGTCCCGGGTTCGCCACAATCCGCTCGGCTACTTCGAGCTGAATGACGATATGAATCGAGTCGATCAGGTCAGCATTCGTAAAAAGCTGGTGCAGAATCGGCGAAGTAATGTAGTACGGCAGATTGCCGTAAACGTGAAACCGTTCGCCCTCTGTAAGCCTCCCCAAATCCTGCGCGAGGATGTCGCCCGAAATAACTTCCACGCGCTGCCATTCGCTCGGCTCCGCTTCAAGACGCGCGCGGAGTTGGTCTGCCAAAGGGGGATCTCCTTCGATCGCGATCACCCGACGGCCGCTGTCGGCTAACAGCTCTGTCATTTCTCCGTGTCCGGCCCCGATTTCGATCCACGTATCGTTTGAATCGCGGGGAAGCGTTGCAAGGATCCGTTTCCGCCAGCCAAGATCGCGGAGAAAGTGTTGGCCCATGCGTTGTCGTGGCATCTCGCCGCCGAGTGTAGCAGCAATCGTCTTGAGCTCAGATGAAGGGAAATTGGTCTCTTCGGTGCGCTTGACGAAGCTGCGTTGTTCCGTTACCGTTTTTAGGATGACGAAAGCTCGATGAAAATCCTGTTTGTTGCCTCCGAAGCCCTTCCGTATTCCAAAACAGGCGGCCTGGCGGATGTAGTCGAGGCACTTCCGAAAGCACTTTCGGAAATGGGCCATGAAGTTGCTATTTTTCTTCCGCGCTATCGCGGCAATAAAGCCACATCCACCATTATTTCGAGCCTGACCATTCCGCTCGGCGATATGTTGCGGTTTCCTGCGCTCGCCGAAGCCCCTTCAGTGGCAGGTGTGCGCTACTTCTTTCTTGACGATCCCGAATATTTTGACCGTGAAAGCCCCTACGGCAACAAGTTGGGCGACTACCCGGACAATGCGGAGCGATTTGCAGAGCTTTCGCGCGCCGCGATCGAATTCATGAAGCGTGTCTGGCTGCCCGACGTGATGCACTGCCACGACTGGCAAACGGCGCTCGTGCCCGTGCTGTTGCGAACGCAGTATGCAAATGATCCCAATGTGCGCTCGATTCCCGTTGTTTTCACGATTCACAATATTGCTTATCAAGGCTTGTTCCCATATTCCGCGATGCGGCGAATCGGTCTTCCCGATCAGCTCTTTACGATTGACGGGCTCGAGTTTTTCGGAAACGTGAATTACCTGAAGGGCGGCATACTTTTTGCGGATTACCTCACGACCGTCAGCCGCCGCTATGCGAAAGAAATTCAGACTCCCGAGTACGGCGCTAATCTCGACGGCGTGATCCGCAGTCGCACCGACCGGCTTGTCGGAATTCTGAATGGCGCGGACTACTCCATTTGGAGTCCCGAGGCGGACACATTCATCGCTCAGAACTACTCGATCCACAATCTTGAGGGCAAGAAAGCGTGCAGGAGGAATCTGCTGGAGGCCTTTGGCTTGCCTGCGGAGAACATCGAGAAGCCGCTGATCGGCATCGTCTCGCGGTTCGTCAATCAAAAGGGGTTTGATTTAGTTGCCGAAGTTGCTGCCGATTTGATGAAAGAAAAGCTGGCGCTGTTCGCCCTGGGCACTGGCCAAGCGGAATACGAAGCTCTGTTCCGGACGCTTGCGGAGAAATTTCCCTCAAAAGCGGCAGCCAGGATTGCCTACGACGAGGCCCTGGCCCATAAGATCATAGCCGGGGCGGACATGATTCTGATCCCGTCGCGCTACGAGCCCTGCGGCCTCACTCAGCTATACGGCCTGCGTTATGGTACTGTTCCGGTGGCACGCGCTACGGGCGGACTGGACGACACGATTCAGTATTACGATCCCAAGACCGGCCATGGCACGGGATTCAAATTCGATGAATACGACGGCCGGGCCCTGATGCAATGCGTGCGCACGGCGCTAAAGACCTACAAAGACCCGAAAATTTGGCGTACTATCCAGACGAATGGAATGGCCAAGGATTTCTCCTGGAAGGCTTCGGCCGCGGCTTATGTCACACTATACGAAGCGGCAAAGCGTTCTAGAATCCCGCGGGGAATTAGCACATCTAATAGACGTTAGCGCAGACGTCACCGAAGTGTCGTGGCGTGCGCACACAAGGGAAGAAAATGGCAGACAACATTCAAGCAGTAAATGACGCAAACTTTCAAAACGACGTGATCGAGGCGAGCAAGACGCAGCCCGTTATGGTTGATTTTTGGGCGGACTGGTGCCGCCCGTGCCACATGCTTTCGCCGACGGTCGAAGAGATCGCCCGCGAAAACGCCGGCAAGTTGAAGGTCGTAAAGCTCAACGTCGATGAGAACATCAATGCCGCCGGGAAATTCAACATCCGCGGTATCCCCACCCTCCTCGTTTTTAAGGGCGGACAGGTGGCCGAGCAGATCGTCGGAGCCGTTCCGAAAGAGCAGATCGTGAAGGTCCTTGAGCGCCATATTTCCTAGGCGCAATCCTCATAAAGAGTCGAAGTTAGCAGGGTGGCTCGCGAGCCGGGAGGTTGGGTTCGCGAGCCTAGTATTGCGAGTTGGAGTTTTGCCGCAATTGCGGGCCAACCGTCAATTTTTGTCAGCCTCTTTTTCAAACTCACATAGATACATTGTCAATTGTTGACATCTTTCCAAGCTAGGAGTTAGATACCACCCAGTTTTTTTGAGTGTGTTTGTCCGCTGCTGGCAGGTGCTTGTGCTATTGACAGGGCGATCGCACTCTTGGGGTGTGTCCATGGGGAAGAACAGCATAGGCAAGTCGATAAGAACTGCAATTAACGAAGGATCTCCGGTAGGCGACGAGCGCTTCACAGGCGGCAATGATCCAGAGCAGCAGCCCCTGCGTCTGCAGGAACCTAGGAATCCCAGCCGGCGTTCATTTCTAAGCAAAGTGAGTGGCGTGGCCGCGGTGGCAGCCGCGGCCGGCTCTGTGGTTCTGGAACCTCTACTCGGTGGGAAGAACTCGACGGCCGAGGCCTCCGTGGTGGGCTACAGTTCCGGCCTTCGCACTCGAGAGAGCCGCAGCTATCGCTTTAAAACCGCACAGGCCGAGGACATTAACGTCGGAGTGCAACCGGACAATGGTGATCTTACTGAATTCACAGATTTTAGCGCCCAGTACAGCAAAGCTCTGCTACACGATTCGCTAGGCGTCCCGAATGCCAGATCGTGGTCCAGCATGAAGAATGCGCTCATGACGGGCTCATTCTCGGATTTTCAGAACATCCTCGTCGGAACGCCTGGAGGAGGCCCCAACTCGAAGTTAAACGGTCCGCAAGGCTGCCAGGCCTCCGATCTGGAAGGACTCGATTCACACGCTGCGGTGATTCCGCCAAGCCCCAGCATCGCTAGCGCACAGACCGCAGCGGAGGCAGTCGAACACTATTGGGGCGCACTACTGCGTGACGTACCGTTCGCTGAATATGGATCGAGTTCGCTCGTCGCTCAGGTCGTTGAAGATATGAACGAGCTCTCCTACGTCAACAGCGGCTCGAATAACGAGTACCCGGCTCCTGTCACAACGCAGAACCTGTTTCGCGGCCAGGTGTATCCGGGCGACGGCAATGTCATGGGCCCATATATTTCGCAATTCATGGTTCAGCCAACGGCACTTGGAGCGCAGCCTATTCCGCAGTTGTTACAGACGTTCCTTCCTGTGGGTGCCGGTGGCAACGACTATATGACCGACGTCTCGGTCTATCAGAGTATTCAAAACGGGGGGAACTCTGTGGGTACGTTGGTCATGGATCCGACGTTGCGATACATCCGGGATGGTCGAGACCTCGCTGCCTATACCCATGTTGACGTGCTGTATCAAGCGTATTTCATAGCTTTTCTCGTTATGGCGCAGATAAATACCCCACTCAACCCCGGCAATCCCTACATTGGCTCAAACACAGAAAAGGCCTTCGGAACGCTCGGCGCACCGGATGCAGCCGGAACACTAGCCGAAATGGCGACGCGAGCGCTCAAGGCGGCTTGGTTCCACAAATGGATGGTTGACTTGCGGCCGAGACCGGAGGAGTACAGCGCCCTGGTGCAAGTAAGGCTTGGCAATTCCAATAACAGCTTCGCAAGAACACCTCAGGCGGCTGCCGCGCTGCATAGGGATGTCTTGAATTCTCAGGCTGTTAAAAAGATTCATCAAACCCATGGCAGTTACTTGTTGCCGCAGGCGTTTCCGGAAGGCTCTCCCACCCACCCGTGCTACCCGACTGGCCACGGAACGGTGGCTGGCGCCTGTATTACAGCGCTCAAGTTCTTTTTTGACTGTAACCAGGACATCCGGCCGCTGCTGACGAGTGCAGGGCGAGACGTCTATGTGCCGAGCTCGAACGGGCTATCTCTCAACATATACACGGGCTCGGACGCGAACAGTCTGACCATCAACGGAGAACTGAGCAAGCTGGCTTTCAACGTGTCGTTTGGTCACGGGATACATGCGGGAATCCACTTCCGGAGTTCGACTCTCTATTCGATTCTGCTGGGAGAGCAGGTTGCGCTCAGCGTGTTGCGGGACCGGGCCGCGTCCTATAACGAGCCGTTCAACATCACGATCACGAAATTCGACGGCACCACTACTACGATTTCTAACCAATAGGATTTCTCATGAGGGCTGCCTGTGATTCCGGGCAGCCCTCTTTTCACTCCATATGGAAGCTGCTAGGCGCGTCGTGAATGCCGAGAGCGCTACGACCCGAGGAGCCTATACTTAGGATGCCGCCAAAGAAAAAGGACGCAGCGAACCGATGCCACTGGGCGAAAAGCCCGCTCATGATCGAGTACCACGACAAAGAGTGGGGTGTGCCCGTTCACGACGACCGCTTGCTTTTCGAGTTTCTGATCTTGGAGGGGGCGCAGGCCGGCTTGAGTTGGGAAACCATCCTGAATAAGCGCGAGAACTACCGCCGTGCATTCGACCATTTCGATGCTGCGAAGATTGCGCGTTATGATGCCAAGAAGTCTCGCGAGCTGATGGCCAACGCCGGAATCGTCCGCAACCGGCTGAAAATTGCATCCACGATTTCAAATGCTAAGGCGTTTCTTGACGTGCAGAAAGAATTTGGCAGCTTCGATCGCTACATCTGGCAATTTGTGGGTGGACGCCCAAAGGTCAATCGGTGGCGTTCGTCGCAGCGTCTGCCGGCGCGAACGCCTGAATCCGATGCCATGAGCAAGGACCTGAAACGCCACGGCTTCCGCTTCGTCGGCTCGACGATTTGCTACGCTTTCATGCAGGCCGTCGGCATGGTCAACGACCATGCTGCTGATTGCGTCCACCGCTGATTCGCCACGGGCGAGGCGCTTGCCTTCGGCCCAAGCGCAGCGTACGATGGTTTACGGCCTTTGCTGCAGCATCCTTCCTGTAATGCTTCTCGCACGACTTCGACAGGGGGATTGTGCGGCTTGAAATGGGCTAGGGTGGCATGATAGATGGAGAAGCCTGCGACTAAAGCAGTGGTAGTAATCGGGGCGCAGTGGGGCGATGAAGGCAAAGGCAAGGTTGTAGACTACGTCGCCTCTTCGTTCGATTACATCGCGCGCTACGCGGGCGGCCATAATGCGGGACACACCGTCATCTTCGATGGCCACCGCTACGTTCTCCAGCTGATCCCGAGCGGCATACTGCGGCCTGGGAAAAAAGCTGTGATCGGACCCGGCACCGTTGTCGATCCTGCCGCGCTCGTTGCGGAACTCGAAAATCTAAAAAAGTCCGGCATTGAGGTGCGCGGACGCCTCTTTCTCAGCAACCGCGCCCACTTGATCTTTCCCTATCATCGCGAAATGGACAAAGCGGCCGAGCAGGCGCGCGGCGCGGCGAAAATCGGCACTACGTCGCGCGGTATCGGCCCCGCTTACGAAGATAAAATGGCGCGCCGCGGAGTCCGCATGTGCGACCTGCTCGATGGCGATCGCTTCCGCGAAAAACTCGAGCGTGTAATCCTGGAAAAGAACGCGATCAGCCATGCCGCCTACGGGCATGCGCTCGAAACCGCTGGCCTCCTCGAGCAATACCTTGAACTTTCTGCGCATCTGCGCAGTTTGGTAGTGGATACAACCGAGCTATTGAATGCGGCGCTGGACAAAGGCGAATCGGTGCTATTCGAAGGCGCACAGGGCACGATGCTCGATATCGACCATGGCACCTACCCCTACGTAACTTCCTCGAATGCCACATCGGGAGGCGTCGCAACAGGATTGGGTGTTGCCCCTACGCGGCTCACCGGCGTCATCGGCGTGACGAAGGCGTACACGACGCGCGTGGGCAGCGGTCCGTTTCCAACCGAGATGCCTGACCTTGACGCGCAGGCCGTCCGCGAGCGAGGCAACGAATTTGGCGCAGTGACGGGGAGGCCGCGCCGGTGCGGTTGGCTGGACCTGCCGGTGTTGCGTTACGCCAAAATGATCAATGGAATTGACTCGCTCGTAGTGACCAAACTTGACGTCTTCGATTCGCAGCCGGAAATCAAGGTCTGCACCGGTTACCGGTTCAAGGGCCAGCCCATCAAGGAAATGCCACCCGACGTCGAAACGCTGGCGCAAATCGAGCCCGATTACAAGACGCTGCCCGGCTGGCGAAAGCCGACGCCCGGAATTCGCGACGTGAAAGAGTTGCCTACTGCCGCGCGCGACTATCTGAGTTTCATTTCTGACCAACTTGAGATTGAGATTGGAATGATTTCCACTGGCCCGGAACGGGACGCCACAATTGTTCCGCGAGGCACGAAACTCGCCTCGTGGCTGTAGCCCGTCATGCTTTCTTACGAAGCCGCGCGCGCCAAGGTTGTCGAAATCGTTCGTGCCCGCATTGGCCGCCTGCAAACCGAGGAATTGTCTTTCGCGGACGATGCTTCCATCGCGCTGGGCCGCGTTCTCGCCGAAAATATTTCCGCCGACCGCAACTATCCTCCGTTTAATCGCTCAACGCGCGACGGCTTCGCGCTGCGATCCGCAGATGCTGCAAAGCCCGGCGCGAAATTGCGTTTGATTGGCGAAAGCCGCGCGGGCGTCGCATTCGAAGGGGTCGTCGCGCCGGGCACCTGCGTCCAGATCATGACCGGAGCTGCGGTACCGCGCGGGGCAGACACCGTAGTGATGCAGGAATTTACGCGCATGGAAGAGGATCATGTCGTACTCCAGAATGCAGCGCATACCGGGCAAAATTTCGTTCTGGCGGGCAGCGAATCGCGCGTTGGGGAAGTGGCGGTCGCGCAGGGCGAGCGACTCGGCTACCCGGAACTCGCCATGGCCGCACAAGTGGGGCGCGCCCGCGTGATGGTTACGCGCCGACCTCGCGTCGCAATTCTTGCAACTGGTGACGAAATCGTTTCGATCGAGCAGCCGCCTGGACCATTTCAGATTCGCAACAGCAATAGCATCTCTCTTGCCGCGCAGGTCGAAATGGCGGGTGGCGAGCCGGTGATGCTCGGCAGCGCGCCGGATGAGCTCGAGCAGCTTCGCGCTTTAATCGGCCGGGGCGTCGAAGCGGACATCTTCGTATTAACTGGAGGCGTGTCAGTTGGAAAGTATGATCTGGTTGAACAGGTGCTTCGCGAATTTGGCGCGGAGTTTTTCTTCGACGCGATCGCGATCCGGCCGGGCAAGCCGGCCGTCTTCGGTTGGTGCCACAACAAGCCCACATTTGGTCTGCCCGGGAATCCCGTTTCTACGATGGTGACGTTCGAATTGCTCGTCGTGCCGGCAATAGAATTGATGAGCGGCCACAAACCCGATCCGCTGCCTTTCTACAAAGCCAAGCTCCAGCATCCGATTGATCTAAAAGCTGCGCTCACGCATTTTTTGCCGGCACGGGTCACATGGCCGAGCGGCGAGCCGACGGTCGCGCTGCTCCATTGGGAAGGCTCCGGCGATATCGGCGCCGTCGTGCGAGGGAATTGCTACCTCGTGGTTCACGATTCAAATCTCAAGCTCGCCGCAGGCGATTGGGTGGATGTGCTGCCGCGACGAGGGATATTTTAGATTCGTGCACATCACAAAAATTTTCGCGCGATGAAAAAACTTTCGCATTACGACAAAGCAAGCCGCGTGCGGATGGTTGACGTAACTGCGAAGCCCTCGACCTCTCGCACTGCCGTAGCCCACGCCTTTGTGCGCATGAAGCAAGCGACCCTTGAGACCGTGCGGCGGCTCAAATCGCCCAAGGGAAATCCGCTCGAAATCGCTCGTATTGCTGGAATCACGGCCGCGAAGCGCACCTCCGAGCTGATTCCTCTTTGTCATCCTATTGCGCTGACGCACGTGGATGTGAGTGCGAAGCTGTGCAAGAATGGAATCGAGGTCTTCTCTGAGGCGACGGCTACCGGCCCTACCGGCGTCGAAATGGAGGCGCTTGTCGCGGCCTCTGTTGCGGCATTGACGATATACGACATGTGCAAAGCGCTTGAACGTGGCATCGAGATCTCGGAAGTGCATCTCGTGAAAAAGTCGGGCGGCCGCAGCGGTCTTTACGTTCGTTCCGGAAAGCTTGCGAAGAAAAAATGACGCCCATTAAAGACGTCAAAGTCTTGGTGGTCGATGACAACGCTCTCGTTCTCGACCTGCTGATGAAGGGCCTCGCCCCGCATTGCGACGCGCGCGCGGCTGCGGATGGCGCCGACGCCCTGCTTCGCATCGTGGACGAGCCGCCCGATCTTGTCGTTTGCGACTACCGCATGCCGGGCCTCGACGGCCGTCAGCTCTACGAAAAGCTGCGCTCGCGCCAGCAGACCAAGCAGATCCCGTTTATTTTTCTCGCCAGCCGCAGCGACATCGAAGAAAAGTTGCGTCCCATCGTGGAGGGCGTCGAAGAATTCATCCCCAAGCCGTTTTTTCTGAAGGACCTCGTTCGCCGCGCGAAAAAAGTAATCGATCGTTTGCAGCTCGAGAAGCTACAGAATCGAGCCGTCCGTCCCGGCGTGATTCAGGGCCGGCTGGAAGAGATGAGCATCCTCGACCTGATGCAGTCACTCGAAATGGGCCAGAAATCGTGCCGGCTGACGATTCGTCGCGCCGATGAGAAGGGCGAGCTTTTCTTCTCTTCGGGGCAGTGCACGGACGCGAATCTCGGCGCGCTCGAAGGTGAGCCCGCCGTATATGAAGCCGTTCGCTGGCCGGACGGTGAATTCGAAATCGATTTCAACACCGGGCCCACGCGCAGCACGATCTCGCGCACAACCACGGGCCTGCTGATGGAAGCGCTGCGCCTGATCGATGAACAGCAGCGCGATGGCGCCGAAGAAAACGCACCCGCCGCCGAGAAGTAGTTCACCGACCATCCCATGCGAATCTCGATTGTGACGATCAGCGATTCCGTTGCCGCCGGAAAGTACGAAGATGGCTCCGGGCCTGCCGTTGCCGCCCGCTGCAAAGAACTTGGCTGGGAAATTGCATCCGCCGTGGTCCTCGCGGACGAGCCCATCGCGATTGAAGCGTTTCTGAAAAAGGCCGCCGACGCCGGCGATGGTGCCGTCGATCTAATCTTGACGACCGGCGGTACGGGGGTAGGCCCGCGCGACGTGACGCCCGAAGCTACGCAGGCCGCAGTGGAACGGCTGATTCCTGGATTTGCCGAGCACATGCGTGCGGAAGGACGAAGAACCACCGAGCGCGCGCTGCTGTCGCGCGGCATAGCTGGCATCCGCGCGAAAACCATTATCGTCAATCTTCCTGGCAGCCCGAGCGGCGCCGTCGAGTCGCTTAACGCAATCGCAGACCTATTGCCGCACGCCGTTGATATAGTTCACGGCGCCCGCCACTAGGACCTCTTCGCTGACCCGCTTTCCATAACATGCATTCGCTTCTTCCCTGTGCGACCACGGCAGGCACGCAGGAAGCTTAACAGTTGCGTTAACTATTTCCTTGACAGCCATACGAGCTGTCCCTATATTTAACGCCGTGGTTAACAATCAAAAGAAAGTCTCAGACGTATTTGCGGCTCTTGCCGATCCCACTCGGCGCCGCATTATGGAACGCCTTTCAGGCCGCGGCGAGAGACGCGTCACCGCTCTGGCCAAACCTTTTCGCATTTCGCTTCCAGCCATCTCGCGTCATTTGCACGTGCTCGAACGGGCGCGCCTCATCCAACGCAGGCGCCAGGGAAGGATTCATTTCATTCGCACGCGGTCTGCGGGCTTAAAGGAAGCGCAACGGTGGCTCATGCGCTGTGCGCTCGAATGGGATTCGCGATTTGATGCGCTGGACGAGTTGCTCGCGGAAACTGGGCGAAGGGATACAAAACGATGAAATCCGACGTGAAAATCAGCGGGAATCAGGTGCAGATCACGCGCATTTTTAATGCGCCGCGCGAAAAAGTCTTCGCCGCCTGGAAGACGTCGGACCAAATTGAGCGCTGGTCCGGTTGCAAGGATTCCACAAAGGTCGAAGTCCAGATGGACTTTCGCGTCGGCGGCACCTTCACGCAGAAACTGCACATCCGCAACGTCGGCGAATACACAATTAAGGGCACGTACGATGAGATCATCGAGCCCGCGAAAATTGTCTATCACGTGAATCTAGGGCCCGCCATCACAAGCGTCACCATCGAATTCATCGCGCAAGGAAATCAGACCAAAGTCATTCTCACTCAAGTGGGATTCCCGGACGAGAACCTCTCCCTCATCGTTTCGGAAGGCACCACGGAATCATTGGATCGGCTCGATCGGGTATTGTCAGAGCAGCCAGTCTGAATCTTCGAAGCAGCAAAGTGAACTCGCGATCAAAAGGAGCGCTGATGAACTATGGGCGTATGGTTCTTGCGGGTCTAGCAGGCACGGTCGCCTACTTTGTGTGTGGCGGCGTGATATCCGGTCAGCTGTTCGCCAAGGAATACAAACCGTACGAATGTGTGTACCGTTCGCGGGAAGCGATCATGACCTATTTCCCGATGGGCATCGCCGCTACGTTGATTGCGATAGTCATTCTAGCCGCGATCTACGCGAAGGGCTACGAAGGCGGCTCGGGCGCCCTGGAAGGGCTGCGGTTCGGCGCGTTAATCGGAGCTTTCATCGTCTTCGCTGTTGTTGCCGACGAATTTGTCACGCTCAATATCGGTGCCAGGCTCGCCGCCTTCATGGCCATGGGAAGATTTATCGGTTGGCTCGTCACTGGTTTGGTGATTGGGCTTGTCTACAAACCCGCTTCGGCTTCTCCGCGGTGAATGAAATCAAAAGCTACGCGAGTCGTGCTGCTGAAACACGAGGGTAAGTAGATGAACTATTTTCAACTTCTCCTCGCCGCCGTTGCCGCCACAACTTTGTTCTTCATCTACGGATTCGTAGTGCACGGATGGCTCATTGCGAAGGACTACATTCCCTATCCCGAGGGGGTCTATCGTGCGGGCGACGCGGCGCAGACCCACATGCCCTTTGGTCTCGCGGGACTTTTTGTCGCAATCGCAGTGTTCGCCACGATCTACGCAAAGAGCCATCGGACGAGTGGAGCGCGATCGGGTGCGAGCCTGGGGCTATTGTTTGGAATTTTCATGGCAGGAGCTTTCGTCGCGGTCAACTACGCCACACTCAATATCAGTGGAAGACTCGCCTCAGAGTTGGCGGTAAGCGAGCTCGTTGAGTGGACGCTTGTCGGAACCATCGTCGGGTTGGTATATAAACCTTCAGCCGTCAATTAACCCGCCGCTTCCTCAATCAGCAATTAGGCTGAACCAGAACTCGGGACATCCACCTGTTTGTCGCGCCACGAGAAGGCCACCACTCCGATTACTCCCGCAATCAGTGAGCTTAGGTAGTGGTCCCCGACCGGGGCTGGTCGCACCGGGATAACGAATTGCCTGAGGAAAACCACCATATGGATAGCGCTTGCCGCGATAGCCCAACCTCTGGCCCAAGACTTATCCCTCCAGATAGCCCATAAGGCGATTCCAGTCAAGGCGGCCATTGCAGAATAGAATATCGGTCCCAAGAGTGCGTTTTGCAGAAGCGTGCGTGAGCGAGGGTGAAGAATTGCACGCGCAATGCTCCATAAACTCGTCGGGATTGTGACTGCGAAAATCCAGGCCATGAGACTTCGATAGTCTGCGGGCCATTTCCACTTTCTTTGCCGTCTTGGCAACCACTGCATTCTCGGCTGGTTTTCGTATGGGTCCGAGTCGTCAGGAGAGAATTTGAAGGGATTCATAACTGGAGTATGGCACAGAAGATAAACTTATGCAGCAAGTCCACCTGCCGCACTCCGTTGGCTCTAGGGTGTGTGAGCATCGCCCGACGCCATTGGCTATGCTTCCGCTCTGTGCTAGGATGGCCCGTTAATTCGGTGATGCCGGGCCAATACATTCCGATTCTCATTTACGCACTTCTCGCGGCGTCGTTTCCCGCCGTCTCCCTCATCCTTTTCAAATACATTCGCCCGGACATGAAGACCACCGGCGCCCGCCTCGAACCTTACGAGTGTGGCGTTCCTCCGGAAGGCACCTCGCGCGGGCGCTACTCCGTCCGCTTCTATATTGTCGCGATTCTGTTCGTCATTTTTGACGTCGAGACGATTTTCCTGTTCCCTTGGGCGATCAGGTACAGCCAGCTTGGCCTGTACGGACTGTTGACGATGCTCGTCTTTCTCGGAATCTTGCTGGTTGGCTATATCTGGCTCTACCGCAAAGGCGCGCTCGACTGGATCTGAACCACCGAAATATCTGTCCGAATGCGTTGACGCTGTTTTTTGGGGTGTGTTAAAAAGGCGGGCTGCTCGCGCGCGATGGAGCGAATCAGCTCAGCGCGGTTAAGCGATTTCAGCCGATCGAAACGATGGCTAACGATCCCTCGGAAAAGACGCCGGCTCCTAAACCGCCCGCCGATCCGCCGAAACCGACGGCGGAGGGCGCTTCTGTCACACCGAAACCTCCTCCCGAAGGCGCAGCGATCCCGCCAAAGCCGACCGCTCCTGCCAAACCTGCTGCTCCAGGAGCTCCTGCCGCTGCAGCGCCGCCTAAGCCCCCTGCCGCGCCCCCATCGCCCAAAGAAGGCCCGACTCCGCTTGATAACGAGCTTGTACGGCGCTTAAAAGCGCGTTTCGGCGATGCCATCAAGGACGCGACGCAAGACCGCAAGCAGGCCATCGTGCTCATCGCTGCCGATAAGCTGCGCGAAATTTCGCGTTATTGCCGTGACGAAGAAAAATTCGACATGCTCGACGACCTCACGGCCGTCGACTGGCCGAAACGTGAGAAGCGTTTCGATGTAGTTTTAATTCTGTACTCGTTTCCCAAAAATGAGCGTCTGCGCCTGAAGGCACACCTCGGCGAAAATGAACCGGTGCCGAGTGTTTGCGAGATTTGGCCGGTCGCAAATTGGCTCGAGCGCGAATGTTACGACATGTTCGGCATTGTCTTCGAAGGGCATCCGGACTTGAAGCGCATCCTGTTGCCGGACGAATGGCAGGGCCATCCGCTGCGCAAGGATTACGACATCTTGAAACAGGACACGGCCTGGGTACGCGAAAACCTGGGCATCGAGAGCGGGCAATAAGCGAGCAGCGACAAGCTAGCGAAATCAAATGACGAACGGTCGCACGAGCGAAATCACCACCACCGTGTTGGGCGCGGACGAAATCATCCTCAACATGGGGCCGCAGCATCCCTCTACGCACGGCGTGCTGCGCGTGAAGCTAAAGCTCGACGGTGAGCGCGTCGTACACTCCGAGTGCATCATCGGCTACCTGCATCGCGGAGTCGAGAAAATCGCCGAGCACCGCAGCTATCAGCAGTTTGCGCCCTATGTGGACCGCATGGATTACGTCGCGGCCGTTTCGAATGGCCTCGGCTATTGCGAAGCAGTCGAAAAGCTGCTCGGCGCAGAAGCGCCGCCGCGCGCGAAAGTCGTGCGCACAATCCTCACGGAACTTCAGCGCATCGCGAGCCACTTGCTTTGGCTCGGCACCCATGCGCTCGATATCGGCGCGCTCACGCCCGTCTTTTACTGCTTCCGCGAGCGCGAAGAAATTCTGAAAATTTTCGAGAAGTATTGCGGCGCGCGACTCACCACGCACGCCTTTCGCATCGGCGGCCTTCAGTATGAGACCTACGATGGCTTCGAAGAGGACGTAAAGCGCTTCTGTAATGATTTCGAGCACCGCGTCGATGAGTACGAAACGCTGCTTACCGAAAATCGCATCTGGGTAGGGCGCACCAAGGGCGTCGGCATCATCACCGCCACCGATGCAATCGCGCTCGGAGTCACCGGGCCGGTGCTGCGCGGCAGCGGCGTGAAATGGGACCTGCGCAAGGCGATGCCCTACGCCGCCTACGATCAGTATGAATTCGATATTCCCACGCGTCCCACCGGTGACACATACGATCGTTACCTCGTGCGCATGGAAGAGATGCGCCAGTCGCGCCGCATTTGTCTTCAAGCCGTCGAAAATATTCCGTCCGGCCCAATCCTCGGAAAAGTTGGCAAGGTGCTGAAGCCGCCTCCGGGCGAGGTCTACCACTCGATCGAAGCGCCGAAGGGTGAACTCGGTTACTACATTGTGAGCGACGGCACCACGCAGCCGTATCGCTTGCGCGTTCGTCCGCCTTCCTTCATCAATTTGCAGGCGTTCCAGAAAATGGCGCAGGGCGCGCTCGTTGCGGACGTGGTCGCGATCATCGGCACGATCGATATCGTCCTTGGAGAAGTCGACCGCTGATGGGTCACCTTATTCCATCCTCGATTGCGCCCTATGTCCTGCCGGTCATCTACGCAGTCGTCATCGTCGCCGTGTTGCCGCTTCTCGCTGGTTACATAGTCCTTCTCGAGCGCAAAGTGATGGCGGATATGCAGGCGCGCCTCGGGCCGATGCGCGTAGGCCCGCACGGATTGCTTCAGCCGATTGCGGATGCCGTGAAACTTCTCCTCAAAGAAGACATCATTCCTGCGAACGCCGACAAGATGATGTTCTGGATGGCGCCGCTCGTCAGCGTCACGATGGCGCTGCTGGCTTATTCAGCGCTGCCGATTGGCCCCGCGTTTCAAATTGCAGATCTCAACGTGGGACTGCTCTTTATTCTGGCCATAAGCTCGCTTGGAATTTACGGAATCGTCTTCGGCGGTTGGGCGTCCAACAGCCACTATTCGTTGCTCGGCGCATTGCGCAGCGCCGCTCAGCTCGTCAGCTACGAAACGGCCGCGGGCTTGGGACTCGTTTCCGCCCTGCTTCTCGCCGGTTCGCTCTCGATGAAAGAAATCGTGCAAGCGCAATACGACCAGGGCACTTGGTTCATTTTCTCCGTGCCGGTTGGATTTTTCATCTATATGGTCGGCTCGATTGCCGAAACCAACCGCGCGCCGTTCGATCTGCCCGAAGCCGAATCGGAACTGGTCGCCGGATACATGACCGAATACAGTGGCTTCCGCTGGTCGTTATATTTCCTCGCGGAATACGCCAACATGATCATCGTCGCGGGAATCGCTACGACGCTTTTTCTTGGCGGTTGGCTGCGCCCTTTCGCGCGCTGGCACGATCATTTTCCTGGAACGTCGCTCGAATTCTTCGACGTGATCCCCTCGCTCGTGTTCCTAGGAGCAGCGGCCTACTGCTTCTCGCTTGCGCCCAAGCAGCCAGTGCAAATTCAGAAGCTCGTAATGGCGGCATTCGGCGGATTGTGCCTGGTTCTCGCGGGCGCTATGGCCGCGACGCTCTTTGCCTCGCCCGCCGTGATGGCCGGAGTGCACGGCGCATTCTGGTTCATGGCTAAAGTGATCGCCTATCTCTACGCGTTCCTGTGGTTCCGATTTACGTTTCCGCGCTATCGCTTCGATCAACTGATGCGTCTCGGCTGGCGCTTCTTGATTCCCCTTGCGCTGGTAAACGTGATTGACGTTGGCATCGCCATCATCCTCAGGCAGGAATTAGGTTGGAGCCCGTTCTGGGCGATGCTGCTGATGACGCTCGTCACTCTCGGCATCGCGATGTGGCTTGCGAGTGAAGGCGCGAAGCCCGCAGCCACTCTGCAGCCGGCGGATAAGGGACTATGATCCTGAATCAAATCCTATTCTATTTCTTCGCTGTGCTCGCGATCGGCTCCGCGATCCTGATGGTCACGCGGCGCAATATCGTCCACGGCGCCGTTTTCCTGATTTCCACTCTCCTCGCGACGGCCGGTATTTTCCTTCAGCTTCAAGCCGAATTTCTTTTTGTCGTTCAGATTATTCTCTACGTCGGCGGCATCATGGTCCTGTTTGTCTTCGTCATCATGCTGGTGAATCTCGACGTCGCGCTTCGCCAGATCCAATTCAATCGCCAGAAATATGCCGCCTCCGTTCTGGCGCTTGTGCTTGCAGCGCAAGTGTTTTTCGCCCTGTGGGTAGCGCGCGCCGGTCTGAACTTGGCCAATCCCGCCGATCGAATGCCGGCGAGAAACACGGAAGCGATCGCCGACGCAATTTTCCAGCGCTACATGCTGCCGTTTGAGATTGCTTCGATCCTGCTGCTCGTCGCGATGATTGGCGCCGTCGTGATGGCCAAGCGGAGAGTGTGATGATTCCTACGGAAAATTATCTAATCCTCAGCCTCGCGCTTTTCACCATCGGCGTTGTCGGCGTCCTCACGCGCCGCAACGTGATTATCGTTCTCATGTCGATTGAGCTGATTTTGAACGCCGTGAACATCAATCTCGTCGCGTTCTCGCGCCATTTCGGCTCCGTCGATGGCCAGGTCTTCGCCATTTTCATCATCACGGACGCAGCTGCCGAAGCCGCCGTAGGTCTTGGCATCATCCTGGCGTTTTTCCGCAATCGCGAGACGGTCCTCGCAGACGAAATGGACATGCTGAAATGGTGAAAATCGCTCGATGACCTCACAGCTGCCATTCTTTCTCGCACACATCTGGCTGATTCCGATGTTTCCGCTCATCACGGCGGCGGCCATGCTCTTGTTCGGCCGCAAGCTGAAGAATGACGTCATCAACGCCCTCTGCGTCGGCAGTGTTTTCATCTCGTTCTTTTTTTCAGCAGGCAGTTTCCTGCAACTTCTCTCGCTGCCGCAGGATAATCGCATCGCGATCAACGTCCTCTTCGAATGGCTTCCCGCCGTGCCGTACCACATGCTCGACGGCCGCATCGCGAATTTCGTCGCCGACTGGGGTTTTCAGCTCGACCCGCTCTCCGCCGTGATGATTCTCATCGTCACGGGCGTCGGCTTCCTGATTCACGTCTATGCCACTGGCTACATGGCGCACGAAGGCGGTTACTACCGCTTCTTCGGCTACCTCAATCTCTTCATGTTCGCCATGCTGATGCTGGTGCTCGCCAATAATTTCCTGCTGCTGTTCGTCGGCTGGGAAGGCGTCGGTACCTGCAGCTATTTGCTGATCGGATTTTACTTCCACAAAAAATCGGCGTCCGATGCGGGCAAGAAAGCATTCATCGTCAACCGCATCGGTGACGCAGCTTTCCTTCTCGGCATCTTCATGACGTCTGCGCTTCTCGGCACGATTCGCTTCGCGGACATCGGCCCCGTGCTCGCAAAAGGAAATTTCGCTGTTGGCGACCCGCGCATCGTCGCCATCGCGCTCTTATTCTTCGTCGGCGCCACCGGAAAATCCGCGCAGATCCCGCTCTATGTTTGGCTCCCCGACGCGATGGAAGGTCCCACGCCCGTCAGCGCACTCATCCACGCTGCCACGATGGTCACCGCCGGTGTTTACATGGTCACGCGCACCAGCGCGATCTACCAGCTGGCGCCCGCCGCAATGGCCATCGTCGCGACGGTCGGTGCCATCACCGCGCTGTTCGCGGCCTCGATGGGCGTGGTGCAAACGGACATCAAAAAAGTTCTCGCCTACTCGACAATCTCACAGCTCGGCTACATGTTTCTCGCCTGCGGCGTTGGCGCCTTCACCGCCGGCATCTTCCACCTGATGACCCACGCCTTTTTCAAAGGCCTGCTCTTCCTTGCAGCCGGCAGCGTGATCCACGCGCTCTCCGGCGAGCAGGACATGCGCAAGATGGGTGCGCTCTCGAAAAAAATCCCCATTACCTATTGGACGATGCTTATCGCCACCCTCGCGATCGCCGGAATCTTTCCGTTCGCCGGCTTCCTGAGCAAAGACCTCATCCTCGGCAAAGCCTACGAAAAAGACGCGCTCCTCTGGGCCATCGGCTACTTCACTGCCGGCATGACGGCCTTCTACATGTTCCGTCTTATCTTCATGACGTTCCACGGCCAATCGCATGTCGATCACGAAGTTGAGCATCACATCCACGAATCGCCGCGCTCGATGCTCGTCCCGCTCGTGGTTCTTGCCGGCCTTTCGATCGCCGGAGGCTGGGTGGCATGGCCGGAAATCCTTGGCGGCAATAGCGGCTTCATTCGCTTCCTCGAACCTGTCGTTGCCGTGCCGCACGAATTGCGCGCCGAAGCCGCGAAGGGAGTCAGCTCGCGCGCCGGTGAAATTGGATTGATGTTGCTCTCCGAGGGCTTGGTGGTCTGTGGCATTCTCGCCGCGAGGTATCTCTACATCAAGCGCACTGAGCTGCCCCAGCAAATCGCGAACCGGCTCGGCTGGTTCTATCGCCTCGTCTACAAAAAATATTACGTGGACGAAATCTACGATTCGCTTTTCGTCAACCGCGCGAAAGACCTCGGCCTCGCGCTCGGCGCTTTCGATCGCACAGTGATCGACGGCGCAGGCGTCAACGGCGCAGGCTGGCTCACGCGATTCATCTCAAAAGTTTCGATGTGGTGGGACACCTGGATCGTCGATGGCTCCGTCCGTCTTGGCGCCCGTCTTATCTGGCTTCTTAGCTACCCTGTGCGAATGGTTCAGGATGGGCTGGTGCAGAGCTACATGTTGTTGATCGTAATCGGCCTGATCGGTTTTCTGGCGTACTACTTTCACATCGCGCATCACGCGATGCATTAGCACGCAGTTTTGAAGTCGTAGCGGCCGCCTTCAGGCGGGCGAATTGGTCGTTCAGCCGCTGAAAGACCGAACAACACTGTCATCCTGAGCGAAGCGAAGGATCTCAACGTAACGCTCGCGAACCTGCGAGCCAAAGCAAGAACGCGAGGGAATGGATGCTTTCCGATAGCAACATCTTGAACACGATCCTCTTCACGCCGCTCGTGGGCGCGATCCTGTTGCTGTTCATCCCGCGCGAGCGCCCCGACCTTCACCGCTGGCTCGGCAACATTTTCGCGTGCCTCGGCCTCCTCGTCTCGCTGCCGCTCATCTGGCGCTTCAATACTGCTATCGATGCGCCGCGCTTCCAATTCCTCACCGACCACGAATGGATCCCTTCGATCGGCGCCCGCTACACCCTCGGCATCGACGGCCTCAGCTTCCTGATGGTCATGCTCACCACAATTCTCGGTGCGATCGCTGTGCTGTCGTCCTGGTCGGCAATTCAGAAGCGCGAAAAGGAATATTACATCCTGCTGTTACTCCTCCAGACCGGCATGCTCGGCGTCTTCATGTCGCTCGACTTCGTCCTCTTCTACATTTTCTGGGAAGTGATGCTGGTTCCCATGTACTTCCTGATTGGAGTCTGGGGCAGCGAGCGCCGGCTCTACGCCGCGATCAAATTCTTTCTCTACACCCTGGCCGGTTCGGTGCTGATGCTGCTCGCGATTCTGGCGATCTATTTCAACGCGCATACATTCAGCATTAGAGATGTTCTCGAAGCGCCCCATGCTCTTTTCTCGTTCCAGCTACAGAAATGGCTCTTCTGGGGCTTCTTCTTCGCCTTCGCAATCAAAGTGCCGATGTTTCCGTTTCACACCTGGCTGCCCGACGCGCACACCGAAGCTCCCACCGCTGGTTCCGTCATCCTCGCCGGCGTCCTGCTGAAAATGGGCACCTACGGTTTCCTTCGATTCTCCCTGCCTATGCTGCCCGACGCGACGAACCAATACCGCGGGTTCATGATCGTGCTGTCGCTCATCGGCATCATCTACGGCGCGCTCGTCTGCATGATGCAGAAGGACATGAAAAAACTCATCGCCTATTCCTCGGTGAGCCACATGGGATTCTGTACGCTGGGAATTTTCGCGCTGACGCCGCTCGGACTTACCGGCAGCATCATCCAGCAAGTCAACCACGGCATTTCCACCGGCGCGCTCTTCTTGATCGTGGGAGTCCTCTACGAACGCCGCCATACACGCTTGATCTCCGAATTCGGCGGCCTCTCCACGCCAATGCCCAACTTCGCTGCCGTCTATTTGATCATCACCCTCAGCTCTCTCGGCATGCCGCTATTGAACGGGTTTATCGGCGAATTCACGATTCTCCGCGGCGTGTTTGAAGTGAACTGGCAATGGGCCGCCTGGGGCGTGCTGGGAGTTGTTCTCGGCGCCGCCTACCTTCTCTGGCTTTATCAGCGGGTGATGTTTGGCAACATTACGAACCCGCTCAACGAACATCTGCCCGATCTGAATGGCCGCGAATGGGCTACGCTGCTTCCACTCGTGTTCCTGGCATTCTGGATCGGCATCTACCCTGCGCCGTTGTTTCATGTGCTCGAGGCGCCTGTAGAGCGCCTCGTAAGGACCGTGAACCCCGGTTACTATTCGCCGGCTGTCCCAGCTGCATTGATGGACGCGCCGTTACCGCCGCCAATGGCCGAGACAGTTCCGGTTCTGCCACCGCCTGCGCCCCAATCACCCGCGCCGCCCAGCAAGCTCGAGGTCAAGTAGATGGACTGGCAGAGCATTCTTCAGCAATCGCGTGCCGACTTCTCCTTCGTCCTCCCCGAGGCGATGCTCGTCTTTTTCGCCCTCGCGATTCTGCTGACAGACTTTTTCCTCACTCCCGCCCAAAAGGCTTGGAACTCGATCACTGCGATGCTCGGAGTACTTTTCAGTGGCGCCGCCCTGGGCATCATTTGGAAAAATCTTCAGGGGCAACGCTACTCGGCTTTTGACAAATCGATCATCATCGACCCATTCTTCATCTTCTTCGGTTTCCTGTTTCTCGCCTCCACCGCGCTCGTCATCCTGCTCTCCGTCCGCTACATGGAGCTCGAGCACGAGCAGCACGGCGAATACTACGCGCTGATGCTTCTCGCCACCGCTGGCATGATGTTCCTCGCCTGCGGCAACGATCTCGTCGTTCTCTTTCTCGCGCTCGAAACGATGGCGCTCAGCTTCTACGTTCTCACCGGCTTCCTCCGCCGCGAACGCCGGTCCAACGAAGCCGCCATGAAATATTTGCTGATGGGCGCGTTCAGCTCCGGTATCCTAGCCTACGGTTTCTCGATTCTGTACGGCATCGCCGGCTCCACGCACCTCGACCTAATCTCCATCCGCCTCGCTGAGCGCCACCAGATGCTTCCGGGCGGCGATATTCTCATCTTCCTCGCCATCGCCACCGTTGCCGCGGGCGTCTTCTTCAAGATTGCCGCCGTCCCGTTCCATCAATGGGCGCCCGACGTCTACGAGGGCGCGCCCACCTCGATCACCGCCTACGTCAGCGTCGCCTCAAAGGCTGCAAGTTTTGCGCTGCTGCTTCGCCTGTTCCTTACTGTCTTCTGGCCGGTCCGGGTCGATTGGGTGATGCTCATGGCCACCGTGGCTGTTCTCTCGATGACCATCGGGACGCTCGCCGCCATCACGCAAAACAACGTCAAGCGCCTCCTCGCCTACTCTTCGATCACCCAGGTCGGCTACATCCTTCTCGGCTTCGTCGCCTCCGTGAATCCCGACGGCTCGCTCAATCCACGCGGCCTGCAGGCCATGGCCTTCTACCTGCTCGTCTACGCGTTCTTCAACACCGGCGCGTTCGCCGTCGTGATCGTGCTTCGCCACAAAGGTGTAATCGGTGACGATATCGACGACCTCAACGGCCTCATGCAGCGCAATCCCGGCGCCGCTGTCCTGATGCTGATTTTTCTTCTGTCGCTCGCAGGCATTCCGCCCACGGCCGGGTTCGTGGCAAAGCTTCTTGTCATCTGGTCGCTGATTGAAACGGGTCACTATATTCTCGCAATCGTATCGGTCGCCTACATCCTCCCGGCGGTCTACTACTACTTCCGCATGGTCGCCGCCATGTGGGTGAGCACGTCCACCGATCCCGTGAAGCCCATCATTTCCTGGGCTCAGAAATTCGCGCTCGCCGCAATGGTGATCGTCACGCTCGCCGCCGGCATCTTCCCGGAGCAGTTCCTGCTACTCGCGAAATATTCCATCATCAATCCGCTCTTCCGCTAGAATCGGAAGTCAATCATGGCCTCGCAACCTCCCGATTCACCGAAGCGCCCCAAGACAGCCATCACTCAGCTCGCACTTGCGATGGAACTCCCGTTCATCATGATCGGCGGAGTCGTAATTGGCGGCGGCTTTGGTTATTTGCTCGACCAGCGCCTGCATACCGGGCCCCTATTGGCCCTCATTTTCGGCGTCCTCGGCTTCGGCGCTGGCATCTGGGACATCGTCCGCCGCCTCTCGCGTTCCGAGAAGAACGATGGCGGCGGATGACGGTTATTACTCGGCCGCCGAGCGCCGCATCGAATACCTCACGCTCGGCATCGGCGCGATCGCCGCGATCGCGACAGCCATCATTTGGGGCTGGCGCGCCGGCGCAGGAGTAGCGTCGGGCGCGGCTCTCTCCTGGATCAATTACCGCTGGCTGAAGCAGGGCGTCGCCACGCTCGCCCGCCTTTCGACCGCCCAGGCCGGAACCGAAAAAGCGCGCGTCCCGCCGAGTGTTTACCTCAAGTTCTTGGGCCGCTACGCTTTGCTCATCGCCGCCGCCTATGCTATTCTGCGAGGCTTCAAATTGCCGGTCGCAAGTTTGCTGGCCGGATTTTTTGCCGTCATCGCAGCGGTCATCGTGGAATTGATCGGGCAGCTTTTCCGGTCAGGCCCCGAGCCGCGCGAGGACGAGTAAAGAACAACGTTTAACGAGGTCATCTTGGCCGAACAGCCCATCTGGTTCTCGATACTTCTAAATCGGTTATTCGCCAAGCCCGTCCTCGCGCTGTTGGCAGCGCTTCACATTCATCCTGAAAATCCCGCCTATCCGATTCCAAACCACGTTGCGATGGAAGTACTCGCCTTCCTGATCGCCGTAGTTTTCTTTCTCTGGCTCAAAGGCCGCATCTCGGTGGATCGCCCCGGCGCCACTCAGCAGTGCATGGAAGCCCTGCTCACAAACTCGATGGGCGTCGGCGTCCGCGATCTGCTGGAAGACAACGTCGGCCACGACGCGAATAAATATGTCGCCATGCTTGGCAGCATCGGCATCTTCGTACTCCTCAATAATCTCATCAGCATCATCCCCACTCTCGAATCGCCAACGGCGCAAGTCTCTGTCCCTCTCGGCTGCGCGATCGTCGTTTTCCTCTACTACAACTGGACCGGTATCGTGAAACACGGCCCGCTCGGCCACAGCAAGCACTTCCTCGGCCCGGTTCTCGCAATGTCGCCTATCATGCTGCCCATCGAGATCGTCAGCAACCTGGCGCGCTTGCTCTCGCTCACCGTCCGTCTCTGGGTCAACATGTTCGTGAGCGAAACACTCTACATCCTGTTTCTCGGCCTCATGCTCGAGCTCTCCATTTTCCTCGAGCACCTGAACAAACTAGGCTATGTTGGCCTGGTGGTTCCCTTAATCGGTCCAATTCCATTCATCCTGCTTCATATTTTCGTAGCCGTGCTGCAAGCGTTCGTATTCACAATTTTGCCGGTAATTTACGTCGCCGGCGCAGTAGCCGAAGAGCACTAATCTGAGAGGTCAATTCATGAACGGCATCATCGCCACCAGTGTGAGCCCGGCTGCACGAGGATGACGGGAACCACCTCCTGGCGGCAATTTCATAACGAGGAGAGTGCACCATGAAAAGGTACGCGTTGTTCCTGCTGGCGATTGTCGCCATCAGTCTCTTTGCCCCCGTTGCATTCGCGCAAGGCGGCGCACCCGCTGCCTCCGAGACCAATTGGGTCGCCATTACATCGGGTTTCGCCATGGCCATCGCTTCCGCGGGGGGCGCCTACGGACAGGCACTGGCGACTGCCGCCGCCTGCGAAGGACTCGCCCGCAATCCGGGCGCAGCCGCCGCAATCCGTTTCGCTCTGATTTTGGCGCTCGTGCTGATCGAGTCGATGGCCCTCTACACCTTCGCCATCGTCTTCCTGAAAGTTAAGTAGCTCAACCGCACAGCCAAACAGCTTCGCGAGGCCCGGGCTCTCCCAAGAGTATCCGGGCCTTTCTTTTCCATGCCTCCTTGTCCCCCTGCCTCTGTGCAACCCGCATCCGCTGTAAAGCGTCCTAAATAACGCGGTTTGCGTAGGAAGTGATGAACAGAAAGAGTAACTTCAGTTCGAAGGAGCTCCGGTAGCCGCCACGTGCGGCTGTCCCGTAAGCTTCCCGTCCAAATTTCTAATCACCGGTTCCGCGATTAGAATTTCCCGTAAGTGTAGTAAAATCAATCTACTACAAATTTCTAATCGGCAGTATTTCGGAGGGAACAACTCTCAGACTAATCCGAAGAGTCCGCGAGCGCCGATTCCAACGCAGGACCCAGCGCCCGTTCTAGTGCCCGACCTAATGAACGACCAGCGAATCCGCCGCCGCCCGCGCGAAGCTCAAAACGCGCCCAGGCAGGATTCCGAGGTACAACGTCCCGATCGCACAAACCGCCAGTGCCGTGGCAAGCGACGGCGCCACTGGGGTCGGCACGTAATCCTTCGACGGCTCCCAGAAGTACATCGCCACAATCACGCGCAAATAATAGTACGAGCCCACCACGCTATTGATCGCCGCAATCACCACCAGCCACACGATGCGCGAATCAAGCGCAGCCTGAAACGCAAAAAACTTCCCGAGGAATCCGCCCGTTGCCGGCAGGCCCAGAAGCGACAGCAGGAAAAGCGAAAAACATACAGCGAGCACCGGCTGCTTCGACCCGAGCCCGGCATAATCCTGAATCTCGAGGCGCTTTTCGCCCTGCTGGCCCAGATGCGCCAGCACAAGGAACGCACCAATCTTCATCAGCGCATACGCCGCGAGATAAAACAAAATCGCCGCGACGCCCAGGTCCGTCGCCGCCGCGAACGCCACCAAAATGTATCCCGCATGCGCGATCGAGGAATACGCCAGCATCCGCTTCACGTTCGTCTGCACCAGCGCCGCGAAATTTCCGATGCACATCGTCAGCACGGCCGAGACCCACACCGCCCAGAACCACAGATCGCTCGACGTGCCGAACGCTACATAAAAGATGCGAATCATTACAGCAAATGTCGCGACCTTCGGAGCCGAGGCGAGCAGCGCCGTTACGGGTGTGGGGGAACCTTGATACACGTCCGGAGCGTAAATTTGAAATGGCGCCACCACCACTTTGAATCCCAACCCGACGAACATCATTCCCAAACCCAGAATCGCGAGCCCGCCGGGAGGGGTTATCTGAAACGCCGCCTGGATCGAATCGATTCGGGTGGTGCCCGTCGTGCCGTACGCCATCGCAATCCCGTAGAGAAAAAATGCAGTGGCAAAAGATCCCAGAAGGAAATATTTAAGCGAAGCTTCATTCGACGCGAGTGCCCGCCGCCGGAATCCCGCGAGGATATAGGTCGAAATCGAGCTCATCTCCAGGCCGATAAAAGCCGTCACGAGCTCGTTCGCGCCCGCAAGAATCCCCATCCCGGCCGTCGCGAACAGAACCAGCGCGTAGTATTCGCCGCGCTGCAAGCCTTCCTGATCGAGATAACTGAAAGATCCAAGAATCGCGATCGCCGCCGCTCCCATCACCACCACGTGAACGAAAATACTGAACTGGTCGGCGCGAATCAGCCCGCTGTAGGCCAAGCCTTGATCGATCGCAACGAGGCGAACCGCGCAAAGCGCCCCGATCGCGCCCGCCAGACTGAGATAACCAAGTGCCCGCTGCCGCGCCGGCCCGACGAAAGCATCGAGAACCATAATCAGAATCCCGGCAGCGCACAAAATGATCTCCGGCGCGAGCCTGTGGAGATTGGCGATCTGTTCGGCGGAAATCTGCATCAGGGACGCACTCGAGGTGCTGACGTTCTGAACATCACCGCACCGGCAGGAACGGAAGCCCTCTCCGCGGGAATTGCAGGCACCGCCGGGCGGCTCGCGCTTTGCGCGTGGCCGCTCATCTGCTCCAGTAGCGCATTTGTCGCTGGCTCCATGCGCCGCGTGAAGAGCGGGGAAGCGATGCCCATGAATAAAATCACAAGCGCCATCGTCACAAGAATCACTCGCTCGCGTGTCGAAGCATCTGGCAGCGTCCGGTTTTTCTCCACCGTCACTTCGCCCAGCGCCACGCGCTGGTACGCCCAGAGCAGGTATATCGCCGAGAGCACGGCACCCGACGCAGCCCACGACGCCCACGCGTGGTGCCGCTCGAAAACGCCAATCAGAATTAGGAATTCACCAACGAATCCGTTGAGCAGCGGCAGCGCCAGCGACGAGAGGCACGCAAACAGGAAAAACGCCATCAGCACCGGCATCGGCGTCGCCAGCCCGCCGAACTGTTTGATCTCAAACGTGTGCCGCCGGTCGTACAACATGCCCACGCCAAGGAACAGCGCCCCCGTGGATACGCCATGATTCAACATCTGATAAATCGCGCCCTGAATCGAAATCGTGCTGAACGCAAAGATTCCGAGCACCACAAATCCGAGGTGGCTTACCGATGTATAAGCGACGAGCCGCTTCAAATCCGTCTGCACCGTGGCGACAAGCGCGCCATAAACGATTCCGATGATCGCAAGCACCGCGATTACGGGTGCAGCCCGGTGTGCTGCATCGGGAAAGAGAGGCAAGCAGAAACGCAAAATTCCATACGTTCCGAGTTTCAGCATCACGCCAGCAAGAATCACGGAGCCAGCGGTCGGCGCTTCCGTGTGCGCGTCTGGCAGCCATGTGTGCAGCGGGAACAGCGGCACTTTGATTGCAAACGCCAGGAAGAATGCGCAGAAAAGCAGCAGCTCCGTATTGGGGGCGAGCGACACGAGTCCCGCATGCAGCTTCGCCTGAATCTCCACGAAATCGAACGAGCCGGTCACGTTGTAGAGCCACAGGATTGCGACCAGCATCAGAATCGAGCCGAACATCGTGTACAAAATAAATTTCACCGCCGCATAGATGCGCCGGTCGTGTCCCCAGATTCCGATCAGGAAGTACATCGGAATCAGCGTCAATTCCCAGAAAACAAAAAACAGGAAGAGGTCGAGCGAGACAAACACGCCGATCATCGCCGTCTCGATCACCAGCAGCGCGATGAAAAAGCCTTTCACCTTTTCGTGAATTCCTTGCCAAGACGCCAGAATCGACACGGGCATGAGGAACGTCGTCAGAATCACGAGGAACAGGCTGATTCCATCCACTCCCATGTGGTAGCGGATCGCGGATCCGATCCAGTCGTGAATTTCCTCGAACTGGTAGCCCGGATTCGCGGTGACGAATCCGCGAATCAAAAACAGCGAAATCACGAATTCCGCCAGCGACACCGCCAGCGCAATGCGCGGGATCCATGTGTGGTCCTCCGAGCGCAGCAAAAGCAGCGCCGGCACGCCCAGCATCGGCAGGAACGTGACCACCGTCAAAAGATGTGGCTGCATTTCCACTTAGTGCACCTTCATCCAGATTCCGAGAAGCAGCGCCGTGACGCCGACGGCGCCCACGACGACCCACGATGCGTAGCTGCGCGCGTTTCCCGATTGCAGTTCGCGAAATTTTCCGCCCGCCTCGCGCGCGAGCCGCGCCGAGCCATTCACAGTTCCGTCGATCAGGCCTTCATCCACCGTGTGCCACAGCACGTTCGTCGAGATCCACAGCAGCGGCCGGACGATCGCAGCCGCGTAAATTTCATCCACGTAATATTTGTTGAGCACGAGCCGGTAGAGGCCGTGCATGCTCCGCGCGAGTTTTTCCGGCAATTCCGGCCTGCGGATGTAGAACCACCACGCCACCAGGATTCCAATCAAGCCAACGATCACCGGCGGCCCCGTCACGGCATGGACAAGCTCCATCGCTGGGTTCGGTCTGATTCCGCCTTGTTCTCCCGCCGATCCGGCGAGGGATTCTTCCTGTCCCGCGGGAGGTTGCGGCGCGTAGGAAGCGAATACGGGATGCACGAACGATTCGAAATAGTCGGTGCCGCCGACGAGCTTGGGCGCGGCGAACCAGCCGCCAAAAATCGAGAGAAACGCCAGGATGATGAGTGGAATCGTCATATTTTTCGGGGATTCGTGTACGTGCACTTTGTGCTCGTCAAATTGCTGCGTGCCGAAAAATGTGAGGAAAATCAGCCGGAACATGTAGAAGGAGGTCAAGCCCGCAGCGACCAGTCCCAGCAACCACAAGGGAACATTTGCACGCGGACCGGAACCCGCCGCGTTCAAAATTTCATCCTTGCTGAAGAATCCGGCGAATCCGGGAACGCCGGAAATCGCAAAAGTGGCGATAAACATCGTCCAGAATGTGACTGGGATGGCTTTGCGGAGGCCGCCCATTTTGCGCATATCCTGCTCGCCGCCCATGGCGTGGATTACGCTGCCGGCGCACAAGAAGAGAAGGCCTTTGAAGAAGGCGTGAGTCATCAAGTGGAAAATTCCGGCTGCATACGCGCCCACTCCGCACGCGAGGAACATATAGCCGAGCTGCGACACGGTGGAATAGGCGAGAACTTTCTTGATGTCGGTTTGTACGAGGCCGATCGTTGCCGAGTAAAACGCAGTAATTGCGCCGACGATTGCGACCGCAAGCATTGCGATAGGCGCGCGCGAAAAAAGCGGATGCATGCGGGCCACCATGTAAACGCCCGCCGTCACCATCGTCGCCGCGTGAATCAGCGCGCTCACAGGTGTTGGCCCTTCCATCGCATCCGGCAGCCAGACATAGAGCGGCAGCTGCGCCGATTTTCCGATCGCCCCGGTGAAGAGCAGCAGGCAAATTGCAGTCAGCACGCCGGCCTGGGCCATCGTATCCGAGGGCATTCCTGCAGCCTGCGTAAAAATCGTGCCGAAATCCACGGAGTGGAACGTCCAGAAAAGCAGCAAAATGCCGACGGTGAATCCAAAATCGCCGATGCGCGTTACGATGAAAGCCTTCTTACCCGCGTTCGCCGCGGATTGTTTCAGGAACCAGAAGCCGATCAGCAGATAGCTGCACAGGCCCACGCCTTCCCATCCGACGAACATCACGACGATGTTCGCGGCGAGCACGAGCGTAAGCATAAAAAACATGAACAGGTTGAGATAGCTGAAGAAGCGGTAGTAACCGCCCTCATGCGCCATGTAGCCTGTGGAATAGATGTGAATCAACATGCCGACGAAGGAAACTATGAGCAGCATCACGATCGTGAGCTGGTCCACTTGCAGCGAGAAATTCACTTTGAACGCCCCGGCGGAGATCCATGGGAAATACGTTCTAACCCACGGAACTTGACTCGCAGGAAGCTGGAGGAACTCGCGAACCGTCTCCACGACGGCAAGAAAGGCCAGCGAGACGGATCCGATCGCGACGGAATTTACGGCCGACTTCGGCCAGTTCTTTCCGAGAAGGCCGTTGATCGCCGCTCCCGCCAGCGGCAGTGCGAGAATGATCCAGAGATGGTCGAGTATCGGCATCAGAACTTGAGCAGATCCACTTTTTCAACGTTCAACGACCGGCGATTCTGCGCAATCGTGATAACGATCGCGAGACCCACAGCCGCTTCTGCCGCGGCTACGACGATGACAAAGAACACGAATACGAGCCCGTCGAGTTGGTTGTGCGCGCGCGCAAACGCCACGAACGCCAGATTCACCGCGTTGAGCATCAGCTCGATCGACATGAAAATCGTAATGATGTTGCGCTTGAAGACGAACGCGACGACACCAAGACCGAACAGAACGGCGCTCAATACGAGGTAGTAGGAAATGGGAACGACGCTCATTCGGGCCTCTTGGCAAGCACTAGCGCGCCGAGAATCGCGATGAGAATCAAGATGGAGGTGGCCTCGAAGGGAAAGAGATACTTTTGGAACAGCATCGAGGAGAGCTCGCGCGTCGAAACCGCGGCTTGATTCGGCGCTCCCGCGCCGTTCGCGACCGTCGCGCCGATTGCCGAATGCGCCATCCAGTGCGCCAGCGCTAACAGCAGAAAAATCGCCAGCGGTAGCCCGGCGTATTTCGCCATCTGGCTGTAGTTCGTGCGCTCTTCGATACCGGCGTTGAGCAGCATGATGACGAAGACGAACAGCACCATGACGGCGCCGGCGTACACGATCACCTGCACCGCCGAAATGAATTCCGCGCCGAGCAGCAGATACAGCGCCGCAAGCGACACCATCACCAGAATCAGAGAAAGCGCACTGTGAATCGGCTCGCGCGCAACGATCAGCATGATCGCGCCCGCTACGGCGACGAGCCCGAACAGAAAGAAAAGAATGAACGGGAGGCTCATGGATGTTTCACCACGATCCACAGCGCCGTTGCCACGAGATTCACCAGGGATACCGGCAACAGCAGCTTCCAGCCGAACGACATGAGCTGGTCATAGCGGAATCGCGGAAGCGTTCCGCGCGTCCACACATAGAAGAAAAGAATCAGAACCACTTTCAGCAGGAACCAGAATGGACCCTGAACAATTGGCATCACGGCCGGATGCAAACACAGAAGCCCGAGGCCAGCCGCAATCAGCGTGACGACTGCGAGCTGAATGCGCGCGATCCCGCGCATATTGCGAACCGTATCGTAGGCGAGATAAAACGCGGCGCAAAGCAGCGCGACGCCCGGAATGTACTGTTGCCACGTCCAGCTGTCGGGGAAGGGCGAAAGCCAGCCGCCGAAAAACAGAATCGTCGCGAGACAGGAAACCGTGATCATGTTTCCGTACTCGGCCATGAAGAACATCGCGAATTTGAAGCTTGAGTATTCGGTGTGAAATCCTGCGACGAGTTCCGTTTCCGCCTCCGGCAAATCGAACGGCACACGATTCGTTTCGGCGACGGCAGCCGTCAAGTAGCACAAAAATCCCACGATCTGCGGGATCACGTTCCAACGAGGAAAAAAATGCAGGTAGTAGCCGCGCTGGCTTTCAATGATTTCGTTGAAGTTAAACGACCCCGCGAGCAGCAGCACGCCTACCACCGACAGCGTGAGGGAAACTTCATAGCTGATCATCTGCGCGGAGCTGCGCAAGCTGCCGAGCAGCGGATATTTGCTGTTCGACGACCAACCCGCGAGCGCCACGCCGTACACACCAATCGAAGTGATCGCGAAGAGGAAGAGCAGTCCGATGTCAACGTTGGCGACGACGAGTTGTGTGGGCTGGCCGAAAATGTAAACAGTCGCGGGACCAAACGGAATCAGCGCAAGCGTCGTGAGCGCGAGCGAAAGCGCGAAAAATGGCGCCAAAATATAGACGAAGCGATCAGCCGCCGGCGGCGTTACATCTTCTTTGAAGAGGAATTTCACGCCGTCGGCCAGCGGCTGCAGCAGTCCGTGGGCGCCAACGTAGTACGGACCCCAGCGCGACTGGATGTGCGCGATGACCTTGCGCTCGAACCACGAGAGGTAGGCAAGCGCCGTCATCACCACGAACAAAAGGACGGCGATCTTGACTAGCGATACCACCAGGACTGGATGCTGGGCGACGAACTCCACGGAGTATCTTTGGCCTCGTTGGTGGATTTGAGTTTGGAACAGTAACGCCCCAGGGTACCGCTCGAAAACAGGAAATCGTTGGACGAGAAAACCACGCCGACCGGCGTTTCGTATGACGGCTCGACGGCTTGGCACGTTGCAGTAGAAAGTTCGGCTCCGCCGACGAGCAGGCCTGCAATCGGAAGATCGTAGCCGTGCACATTTTGGCGAATTTCGTCAAAAGCCGCTTCAGGCGTGCGGAGACGAATCGGCGCTCCCATCCCGAGCATGCCAAGCTGATGCGAGAGAATGCGAATCAGATCGAAATCGCTGCGCGGTCCTTGCGGATCGATCGAGCGATGTGTCATCTGCACTTCGCCCGCGGTATTCGTCAGCGTGCCGTCTTTTTCGTACGTGGATGCAGCGGGCAGGACGACGTCGGCGCGCTGCGCAGTTTCCGTGAGGAACATATCCTGCACGACGAAGAGATCGAGCCTGGCGAGACGATCGGGCTGCGCTACGCCAAAAGTTTTCACGGGATTCGCGCCAACGACGTAGAGGGCTTTCAATTTTCCCGCGGCAGCGGCTTCCATCATCTCGCGAGCCGTCATGCCCGGCGCAGGTGGAATCTCGCTTCCCCAGAGTTTGCTGAAGCGCGCGCGTTCGGCCGCATCGGAAAGCGGCGCATAGCCGGGAAGCCGATCGGGAAGAACGCCCATGTCCGCAGCGCCCCGCGAATTCGCATAGTCACCGAGCGCCATAAAACGCGTGTGACCGGCCAGTTTTGAGCCGAAACTGACGAGATCGCGAAGCGCGGCACCGTTTATGTCGGCGCCGAAAACAATTACCACGTCGGATTCTTTTTCGAGTCCGGCTTTTAATGCCGAAAGCGCGGCACGCGTGTTGTCATCGAAATCACCTTGGCCGGTTGCGAGCCAGCGGACGGCCTGGCGCTCTACGCCTTGTGCGACTTCCGCCAGATGCGAAGCCTTGCGGTGGATTTTGCTCGGACGGCCATTGACGACGTAGAGGCGCGCCTTCCGGTGACGAATCGCGGTGCGAATCTGCCAGGCCACGAGCGGGTTCTGCTGCGTAACGTCATTCGCGATCAGCAGCGTGGCATTCGACGCGTAAACGTCCGCCATCGTGGCGAGCGAGTCTTTGGCTCGGGGGCCGAGTGCTGCGGCGAGGCCGGTGTAGTCCGCGGTGCGGTGATGGTCGATGTTGCCTGTGCCCAGCGTCGCGCGCGCGAAACGATTCAGCAGGTAATTCTCTTCGTTGGTCGTGTGATTCGAGCCGATCACGCCAATGGCCGCGGGCCCGTGCGTATCGCGCACTTGCTTGAAGCGCCGCGAAACTTCTTCGAGCGCGTCTTCCCAACTGGCGGGTTCGAGTTTGCCATTGCGGCGAACGAGCGGCTGGCGGACGCGCTCCGGGTTATGCGTGAAATCGAAGCCGAAGCGGCCCTTGCCACAGAGGAATTCATCGTTGATGCCGGAATGATCGCGATTGTTCGCGCGCATGATTTCGTTGGTGCGAACGCTCAGCGTGGTCTTGCAGCCATTCGAACAGTGCGTACACGGCTCGGGAACGTAGGTCATTTCCCACGGCCGTGTTTGGTAGCGGTAGGTTCCGCTGGTGAGCGCACCGACCGGGCAGATATCGATGCACATTCCGCATTCTTCGCACGCGAGCGCGCCTTTTTCGTTCGGCAAGATTACCGAATGCACGCCGCGTGCGCCGACGCCGAGCGCCTTCACGTCCATGCCCTCGTCGCAAACGCGAACGCAGCGGAAGCAGAGAATGCACCGCGGCGCGTCGTAATAAACGAGGGGCGACCATTGTTCTTCCGGGTAGTGAAGTTTTTCTTCGGTGAAGCGGCTGTGATCGAGGCCGTAGCGAAACGTCATGTCCTGCAGTTCGCATTCGCCGCCCTTGTCGCAGACGGGGCAATCGAGCGGATGATTCGAGAGCAGGAACTCGATCATGTCCTTGCGCGCTTTGTGAACTTGCGCGGTATCGGTCTTCACCACCATGCCCTCGACAGCGATGAGTGTGCACGCCGTTTGAAGCTTGGGCGCTTTCTCAACTTCGACGAGACACATGCGGCAAGCAGCCTGAAGGGAAAGCCCAGGGTAATAGCAGAAAGAGGGAACTTCGATGCCCCGGCGTTTCGCTGCTTCGATGACGAGCGTGCCGGCAGGAGTCGTCACCTTTCGATCGTTGAGCGTGAACGTGATCTGTTTTTGTTCCGGCATTATCGCTAGCGAACCTCGGCAATCACGTCAGCGGGCTTGTACGGGCAATCACCGCGCAGGTGGTCTTCGAATTCGTTGCGCCATTTTTTCACGATGCTGATCGTCGGCATGGCAGCCGCGTCGCCCAGCGGGCAGAAAGTGCGGCCGAGCATGTTCTTGGAAAGCTCGTCGATTAAGGGAATATCCGAAGCGCGGCCGCCGCCATCATGGAAACGGTCGAGCAGCTGGCGGAGCCATGCGGTGCCTTCGCGGCAGGGAATGCACCAACCGCACGATTCGTGCGCATAGAAATGCATGATGCGCCGAGCGAAGTCCACCATGCATGTGTCTTCGTCCAGGACGACTGTGCCACCCGAACCAAGCATCGAGCCGGCCTTTGCAACCGAATCAAAATCCATTGCGATGTCGATTTCATCGCCGGTAAGAAGAGGGCATGAACTGCCGCCCGGCACGACAGCTTTGATTTTCTTTCCGCCCGGCACGCCACCGGCCACTTCTTCAATCATGCGCTTCATGTTGAAGCCCATCGGCAACTCGTAAATTCCCGGACGATTCACGTGCCCGGAAACTGCGTATAGGCGCGTGCCACCATTTTTGGGGGTGCCGAGACTAGCGTACCACTCGCCGCCGCGCAAGATTACGGCCGGAACGGAGCTGAGCGTCTCGACGTTGTTGATGACGGTGGGGCAGCCGTACAAACCTACGACGGCGGGGAAAGGCGGGCGGATGCGCGGGTACCCGCGCTTGCCTTCGAGCGACTCCATGAGCGCGGATTCTTCGCCGCATTCGTAAGCACCAGCGCCTGTGTGCGCCACGAGATCGAAATTGAATCCGCTGCCGAGAATATTCTTGCCGAGATAACCCTTCGCGTAGGCTTCGACGATCGCGGCTTCGACGATGTCGATGATGTAGCGATACTCGCCTCGAATGTAAATGTAACCGCGCTCCGCGCCAACGGCACGCCCGGTTATTACCATGCCCTCGATCAACTGATGCGGATCCATTTCCATCAGCGGCCGGTCTTTACTTGTGCCCGGCTCGCTTTCGTCGCCATTGGCGATGATGTATTTCGGCTTGCCGCCCGTTTCTTTCGGGACGAAACTCCACTTCATGCCAGCAGGGAAGCCCGCGCCGCCGCGCCCACGCAGATTCGATTTCTTCACTTCGTCGGTAATCTGGTCGGGCGTCATCTGCTTCAGTGCTTTTTCGAGCGCCTGATAGCCATCGTGCTGGAGGTAGACATCAATTTTGTTCGAATTAGGAATTCCAAAGCGGCGGCTGATTACCGGAACTTCGGCGGGATGTCGCTCGTGAATCGCGCCTGAAATTACCGATACTGGTTTCGGACGCTTGCCTTGTTCAAGCTGCTCGAAGATCGTATCGATTTTCGACGGGTCGAGATTTTCGTGATAGTCGTAATTCACTTGAATCGCAGGCGCGCCCGTGCAGGCGCCGATGCATTCGACTTCTTCGAGGGAAAAAGTTCCGTTGGGCGACACTTCCTTGTTTCCAATGCCTAGCCGCTTTTGAACGTGCTGAAAGAGTTCGTTGCCGCCCCGCAGCATGCAGGAAATATTCGTGCAGACCTGGATGTGGTACCGGCCCTCGGGCTTGCGGCGGAGCATCGAGTAATACGCGAGCGTTTCGGTGACTTCGATTAAATTCAGGCCGACGCGTTTGGCGATGTCTTCGAGCAACTCGTCGCTCAGAAACCCGAATTGGTCCTGAGCGTACAGCATCATAGGAATCAGCGCCGAACGCTTGACGGGATAGCGTCCGAGCAGTTCCGTAAATTTCGCATCGAGTGACGGCGGCAATTGCATGATTCGTTTAGCGCCGGGCAGCAGAGCCTAGCGGTCGACTTCCCCCAGGACGATGTCGGTGGTCCCGATACAGGCCACCACGTCGGCGATCAGGCGGCCTTCGCAGAGTTTTGGCAACGTTTGCAGATTGATGAACGACGGCGCGCGAACTTTTACGCGATAGGGATGCGAAGAGCCGTCGCTGGCCACGAAAAATCCCAGCTCACCGCGAGGCGATTCAATCGCCTGGTACACTTCACCCGGCGGCGGCGCGAATCCTTCCGTATAGATTTTGAAGTGATAGATGAGTCCTTCAATCGAGGCTTTCATTTCTTCACGCGACGGCGGGATGATTCCAGGAGCCGTGGCCCTGATGGGGCCCTCCGCGGGAACTTTTTCCATGGCCTGCCGAACGATTTTGATGCTCTCGCGAATCTCGGCAACGCGCACCTGATATCGCGCGAAACAATCGCCCGCTGTTTGCGTCTGAATATCGAAGTCAAACTCCTCGTAGCTCGAGTAAGGGAACGCTTTGCGGACGTCGTAGGGCACGCCGCTGCCGCGCAGCATTGGGCCCGATGCGCCCATGGCGATCGCATCCTCGGCGCTAATGATTCCCACACCCTTCGTGCGGCCGAGCCAGATGCGGTTGTTGGTGAGCAGGCCTTCGTATTCGTCGATGTGCACGGGAAGGGCATCTATCACGCGGCGGATATGATCGAGCCAGTTCGGAGGCGGTTCAAGGGCGATGCCGCCGATGCGGAAGTAGCTTGTCATCATCCGCTGGCCCGAGACATACTCGAAAATCTTCATGATCTCTTCGCGCTCGCGGAAGGTGTAGAGGAACACGGACATTGCGCCGAGATCGATCGCATGAGTGCCGAGCCAGACGAGGTGCGAAGCGATTCGCGTCATTTCCGTGAGCAGCACGCGAATGTATTGCGCGCGCTTGGGAATTTCGATCCCGAGGATTTTTTCCACCGCGAGGCAGTAACAAAGGTTGTTGGAAAGCGGCGCCAGGTAATCGATCCGGTCGGTCATCGTGATGGCTTGCGAATAGGTTTTCGCTTCCATGTTTTTCTCGATGCCGGTGTGCAGATAGCCGATCACTGGCCGCGCTTTCACTACAATTTCGCCGTCCAGCTCGAGGACTACGCGCAGCACGCCGTGCGTGGACGGATGCTGCGGCCCCATGTTCAGGACCATCGTGTGCGCGGCGCCGGTTACGGATTCGATCGTTGCTGGCATTAGCGATATCCCTCGACCGGGTAGTCCTTTCGCTGGGGATAGCCTTCCCAATCGTCAGGCATCAGAATGCGAGAAAGCTCGGGATGACCTTCAAAACGGATGCCCATCAAATCGTAGTTCTCGCGTTCGTGCCAGTTTGCCGTGGGCCAAATCTCGGTGACGGAATGCACCACCGGGTCGTCTCCACTCAGCCGCACTTTCAGGCGCAAACGCTCGTTTCGATCGAGCGAAAGCAGCTGGTAGTTCACCTCAAAGCGCGCCTCGAGCGGGAAGCGGTCAACCGTGGTGATGTCCGAAAGAAAGGAAAAATGAAGTGAAGGCTCCGATGCGAGATAAGACGCCGCCCGCACGAGATGTTCGCGGGGTACCACGACCGTTGTTTCGCCCCGAAATTCGATCACCTCAGTGACGGCTTGCGCGTCCCAGGCCTTCAGTTGATGGACTACGAGTGATTTGTCAGCTTCCTTTGATTCCACGGTTGGATCCCGGTGGGCGTCAACGATTCCAGTCGAGCGCGCCCTTCTTCCAGAGGAAGATGTATCCTGCGAGCAGGATTATAATGTACACAAGCATCTCGACAAAGCCGAAGAGCTTCAGATCGTGGTACACCAAAGCCCACGGATACAGAAAGATAGCTTCGATGTCGAACAGGATAAAAAGCAACGCAACCATATAGAACTGCACAGAAACTGGTTCGCGGGCGTCGCCGGTAGGACGAATCCCGCATTCATATGGCTGGTCTTTCTCCCTCGTACGCTTGTGCTTTCCGACGAGTGTGGACACCACAATCAACGCACCGGACAATCCGGCGGCGAGTATAAACATCAGCAACAACGAGCCGTAGTTGTCGAGGTAATTGCTGCTCATTTTGGTTGCACTGGTATAATAACGACCCGAGAGCGCACGGTCAAATGAACTCCCGGACCTTCAATTCGCCTCCGCTTCGTGTGCGCGCCATATATCAGGCGTCGGTTCTGGCATGAGCTCAGGATTCAATACCGACGTTCAAATCGGCAGTGAGGTATTCCACGTTCAGACCGAGGATCGCGGGCCCGCTCACCCGGTCATTGATACCGTCGTGTACCAAAGCGGGCGTGTGCTGCATCGGCGATCGTCCAATTACCGGCATTTTGCCGAATCCGAGGAATTCAATCACGAGGGACTGCGCGATCGGGTCGAAGAGCAGCACCGTTCGGTTATTGAGGACCTACGCTCGGGAGCGCTCGAGCCACAAATTGCCGCAGCTGCAACTCAGGACGGCCGGCCCAGCGGGATTCAGATGCAACTTATGAACCCGTCGTCGTGGCTCACCGGGGGACATATATTTCTTGACGTTGAACTCGTGCGCCGAGCGGACCGGGGACCGCAGCCTGGGGTTGAGGTGGAAGCATTTATTGACGGTGCGATCGAGGATAAGCGCCATGCTGAAACGACAGATAATCAAGGGCGCGCCCGGTTGCGGTTTTCGCTGCCGCCGCTCGGGAAGGGCGACCTAACGCTTGTGATTCGCGCGGCGACGCCTAATGGGAACGACGAGCTGCGGTTTGCGATGCGCTCGCGGGCGAAGAATTCTTCAGGTCAGTCAACCAAGCTAAAATCCGAAACTCCGCATTAGACTCGGGGCCCAGTTTTCATGAAAATTACCATCAACGGCGAGCTTCGCGAAATTCCCGACGGCCTCACCGTCGCGGCGCTGCTTCAGCACCTTAAAATGACCGCCGATCGAGTGGCCATCGAGCGCAATCTCGATATTTTGCCGCGCGCGAAATGGCAGGAGACCGAAGTCCAGCCGAACGATCGCTACGAAATCGTTCACCTCGTGGGCGGCGGTTAAAATCGTGGCGATTTTCTGGCACGCGTCCACCGCGAGCGCATCTCTTTGGTTTCTCTGCGAGGTGTAGAGCGTCGTAACGCGCGGCTTCGGCCTACGCTGCCAGTACTTTGTCCAGAGCGTCGAAGCAGCCGTCCCAACCCTTCTTGTGGCTGTCGCGGACTTTAGCAGTGGTGAAGTTTTCTTGCGTGAAGATCATCTCGGTCGAGTTTCCGCGGTCGATCAGCTGCACGGTTACGAGCGACTCGGTGTCCTCCATGTCTTCAGGCTTCTTTTTCGGCGGAGGAATCTGCTCCCAGGCCCAGGTAAACACCAGCTTTTCGGGCGGCTTCACCTCGCGAAACGTTCCGTGTCCGCGATACGTGAAACCTTCCTTAGGCATTGGAATCTCGATTACATAGCGGCCGCCGGGACGCAAATCGAGCTCGGTGTATTTCGGATTGTGTTCGGGAACGTCCTTGCACATCCACTTCTCTAGTTCTTCGCGCTTCGTCCACGCCGCGAAGACTTTCTCGCGCGGCGCCGCGAACGTGCGCCGTATTTCGAGCCTGGTTTCTGATGAGGTGCCTGGTGTCGCCATTTTGCGTCCTCCTCTTCTTGTGAGTCTTCGAGATATTGAGCCAACGAATCGAATTGCCGTTCCCAGAATTTCCGGTATTTCTCAATCCACTGCGCCGCGCCTTTCATCGGCTCGGCGATCAGCCGGCAGCGGTACAGGCGCCCATCCTTTCGCCTTCTGACGAGCCTGGCGCGTTCGAGGACGCGCAGGTGTTTCGATACGGCCGGAAGAGACATTTCGTAAGGCGCGGCAAGGTCGCTGACGGATGTTTCTCCTTGTGCGAGGCGTGCGAGGATGCCGCGCCGCGTGGCATCGGAAAGCGCGGCAAACGTGCTATCAAGCACCGTTTGATAGTAAACCATATGGTTAACTATTGATGCGCGCGCAGCGTTTGTCAAGTACAAAAAAGAAGGAAAACTAAAGGCCGGCGAGCAGGTGACCCATTTTGTCTTTTTTGGTTCGGAGATACTTCCGCGAATGCTTGTTAGTCCGCGGCCGGCAGGGGACTCGCTTCGCGACGCGAATGCCCGATCGCTCGAGCTGCGCCACTTTGTCGGGGTTATTCGAAAGCAACCGGACGGCGCTTAGGCCGAGCGCCTTCAAGGCTTCGGCCGCGAATTCGTAGTCGCGCACGTCGTCTGCAAATCCAAGGCGCCGGTTCGCTTCCACCGTGTCGAGGCCTGCGTCCTGCAGCTCGTAGGCCTTCAGCTTATTGATCAATCCGATTCCGCGCCCTTCCTGCGGCAGGTACAGCAGCACTCCCGAAGGCTCGGCTGCGATTTTCCGCAGCGAAAACTCGAGTTGCGCACGGCAGTCGCAACGCTCGGACGTGAACACGTCGCCGGTGAGGCACTGCGAGTGCACGCGCACAAGCGGAATCTTTCCGTTGCGCGACGGAGCAGATTGCAACGGGCCGTGCTGAATCGCGATCGCCTCTTCGCCTTTCTTCCGGCCTTCGATCCCGAAAATGCGAAATCGGCCGAAGCGCGTAGGCAGATCTGCCCTGGCGACGACGCGCGCTCTCCGAGATTGTTTCCCGGATTGTCTTTTGTGCTTCATCGCAAACGCTAATTATAACAGGCTTGGCAAAAAGCCCGTGCCGCGCGGCCGATCGAACCTTTTATCCTGCTTCTCTTTACATCGCTACCGGCTTTGGCTAACGTAATCGCTGAATCCCGTTCGCGGCAAACGAGCGAAATGGAACCACTCAGTGGCGGCCGAGACCTTCTTTTCATCTTGATACTGAAGGTGTGCTGGGCGGCGGCTCTCGCGGCACTGCTCGTGCGATTTCGGTCTTTCCGGCGGCTTGTCTTCAGCGAAAATCGCGACTCCGACCAGAAAGTGATGCTTCTGCTATTTCTGACGCCCCCGCTCGCCATTGGAGTCTTGCTTCGTCTCGTTGGCTACCGCTTCTTCGATTTGACTCTCGAGGGTTCGTTCCTCATGGGCTTGATCGGCGGACGAATCGTTGGGCTTCTGGGCGGTTCGCTCATCAGCTTGCCCGCGTTCGGCAATCACGAATGGCTTTCGAGCCCGATGGCTGCGAGCGTCGGCCTTCTCGCGGGAATGATTCGCGAAGTGATCCCGGAAAAAGAAGACATCTGGCATTTCGGTCCGTTTCTGTTTTTAAGCATCCCGGAATGGCTGTGGAAACTCGTGCGATTTGGAAAAAAGAATTGGGCGATGTTGCCGCTGTTTGCCTGCGCTGCGTTCGAAGTCGCTCAGGTCGAACTTGCGTCCGTGGTTCCGGAAAACTGGCTTTTCGCGTTCCGCCCGAGCAATTGGGGCTACATGCTGCTCATCGTGTTGTCGTCTGTAATGTGCGTCGCGATGGCGATCAAAATCTGGAACAACACGCGCATCGAGATGAATCTCGAGCAGAATCAGCAGCTGCTTTTGAAAGCGCGCATGGACGCGCTCTCGAGCCAGATCAATCCGCATTTCTTGTTCAACACGCTGAACACAGTTTCTTCGCTTATTCGCTTCGACCCGGACATGGCGCGCGGCGTGGTGCTGAAGCTCTCCAATATTTTGCGGCGCCTACTGCGTAAGCACGAAACCTTCGTGCCGTTGCGCGAGGAGCTCGAGTTCATCGATGATTATCTCGACATCGAAGTGATCCGCTTCGGCCGCGACAAGTTGCAAATCTTCAAGGAAATTGATGCAGAAGCGCTCGACTCCTTCGTTCCCAGCATGCTGCTACAGCCCATGATCGAAAACTCCTTGAAGCACGGACTCGATCCGCGCCTCGAGGGCGGCCAAATCCGTATCCGCACGCGGCGCAACGACGGGAGGCTCTACATTGAAATCGAGGATAACGGCGTCGGTATTTCGCCCGAGCGGCTCGCCGAGGTATATGGGGGCGGGATCGGCATCAGCAACATCCACGAGCGTCTGCGCCTGCTTTATGGCGACCAGTTCAAAATGGACATTCGCAGCGAAGAAGGTCAGGGCACGCAAATCCACATCGAGATTCCCGAGCTGGTTACGACAGAACACGTCTTGGGTTAGTTGATTGGCCCATCTTGGGTTAGTTCATTGATTTGATGTCTGGTTCGATCCACGCCGCCTTCGCGTTCGCCGAATTAATGCGGTCTCGGCTGAAATATTCGTAGATCAAATTCTTGTCGCGAAACCTTTCGATGATTTCGTTCACGATCGAAAGGGGCTCGCGGTGTTGGCCCTTGCGCTGGCGGACCGAGCGCTCGACGAGTCGCAGCCAGAATTCCGTTATCGTGACGTGGAATCCGTTCTTCCGATGATGCGTGATAAATTTCCGAAGGCCCGCCTGCATTTTTTCTCGCGCTGCTTGGGGTTCAAGGCGCACAAAGTAGCACGCGGCGACGGTCAAATGTTTCGCGTGGACAAACTCTTCCGGCGAGTAGGCACACTCTTCGAATCGTTTCACGACGTCTTCGATCTCCGCATCGGTTCTGTAAGCTGGCGCATCGGTCATCGTTCTCCCCTAAAAACCAAAACGCCCGCGTCCGCAAAAGCGGACACGGGCGTTCGATTTGGCTCTACCAGAATTCTACGAGTTTTACGCCCCGGCGTCCATCATCGATTCAAACATCGATTCAAACTGAGGACGCGTGAAGCGCCACACCCGACGAAACTCTTCCATTTCGGGCTCTGCCATGCATCGATTTTCTCGCCTCCCAGCATCGTAACAGCGTAGAATGCGCTGCATCTGCCGGGTCCGTCATTCAGCCGGTCGGCGAAAATTCCGGGGTCATTTAGTGAAATGAACGACGAAACAGAAAAAAGTAGTGCGTCTTCGGCCATCGTTCTCGCAATCGTCGTCATCGGCGTTGCGATTTACTGCGCTGCGTATGGCCTGCAGACGCTCGCCTGGTACGAGGGGCACCACTGGGCCAAAGAGAACCCGTGGCTCGCAGACGTTCCGCAGCCCCTGCCGGCCGCACCGGCAGCGCCAGCGAAAGGAACGCTTGTTAAGGCTTTCAACTATGAATTCACGGCTCCGTGGACAGGGAAGACCACGCAGACTCCTTCGCTAGTGGGCGTTGTGATTCGTTTCGAATCGGGCCAGGCAATCTTCTTCTACGACCCCGATACGCTTCTCGATTCGCTTCGCCAGATGAAATCCTCGAGTCCTCTGAAGTATCAGAAATTCGTGGCCGTGTTCGCCGATCATCCGATTGAATCGAATTATGGGCTGTACGAAGCGGTTTATGGTGTCGCGCCGTCGCGATTGTCGCCAATTATGATGAGCCGCGACGCCATGCGAATGAATGAATTGCTGATTTGGAAACTCCAGTTCGGGATCGATCTGCGGGGTGGGCTGTCGTCGTTTGCGTGGGGACCGAACCGAGGCTTTCAGTTCGGCGATCCCGCCAAAGGGCCTGCTGCTCTGCGTGTCTTTAATGACCGCGACCAGCAGTTCCGGTTCATCTTCACGGTCGCGCCGAACTCTGGCGCAAGAATCACGCAGGACGACATCGCCGGCATCGTCGCCTCATTCAAACCGGTTCCAATCCTGGAGCGCTAGAAGATTCGGCAATACGAATTAAGCGCGCGCTGCCGCACCGGATGCATTCAGCACCTTCTGATAGTAAGCCTCATACTGGGGAATTACGTCGTTCGAGCAGTATTTTCGGCGCGCGTTGATTCGCGCTTGCTGGCCCATCGCGCGTCCTCGGTCGGGCATGGTCAAAATCTGCAGGGCGTACTTTGCGCCGGCCGCCACGTCGCGCGGTGGAATCAGGTAGCCGTCGACGCCGTTCGTGACCACTTCGGGCAAGCCACCGACATCTGAGGCGATCACCGGAACTTCGCAGGCCATCGCCTCGAGTGCCGCGAGTCCAAATGATTCCAGGTCGCTGGGCAACAGGAACAGGTCCGCCATTCCCAGTTTTTCGTGCACCAGATCCTGCTTACCGAGGAAGAACACGTCCTTGGTGAGCCGCTTTTTTCGCACGATATATTCCGCCGCGCCGCGGTCGGGGCCGTCACCCATCATCACGAGTTTCGCCGGAATTTTCTCGCGGACGAGCGCAAATATCTCCACCACATCCGTAACGCGTTTCACCGGGCGGAAATTCGATAGGTGCATCAGGATGGACTCGCCATTCGGGGCCCATCGCGCTCGCTCCACCGGATCGTCGCAGCGTTTGTAGAGGTCGCAGTTCACGAAGTTCGGAACCACTTCGATGGGCCGCTTGATCTCGAAATCTTTCACCGTCAGATCGCGCAAATAGTTCGAAATCGCAGTAACGCCGTCGCTCTGTTCGATCGAAAATTTCGTGATAGGCAAATAGCTGCGATCGTGTCCAACGAGTGTGATATCGGTTCCGTGCAGCGTGGTAATGAACGGCAGCTTCCGCGGCGCCGCCATCATCCGCGCAAGCAGGGCGCTCACCGAATGGGGAATCGCGTAATGAACGTGCAGCAGGTCGAGCGAGGCAGCTTCGGCCACCTCGTACATTTTCGTGGAAAGCGCCAGCGTGTACGGTGGGTGATCGAACAGAGGATACGACGTGACTTCCACTTCATGAAAATAAATATTGTCGTGCGTCGTGTTCAGCCGAATGGGCATCGCGTAGCTGATGAAATGGATCTCGTGACCGCGGGCAGCGAGCTCGATACCGAGTTCAGTGGCTACTACGCCCGACCCGCCGTACGTTGGATAACAGGTGATCCCTATTTTCATGGGCCCTCAAATGATAGACGCTGCTTCCAGACCCAGCAACCGGGCGCGCTTGCCGTCACCTACCAAATCGAGCTGAGTGCGGTCGCTTGCGCCGGCATGATGCCGGATGCTAGCCTTCCTGCTCCTAATTAGACGAACGAGGCGTTCTCACGGTGCAGCGACTTTCGGGCAAAGTAGCTTTTATCACCGGCGGCGGGACCGGCATAGGGCGAGCCTGCGCGTCCCTCTTCGCTCGCGAAGGAGCGTGTGTAGCGGTAGCGGGACGAAGAAACGGCCCATTAGAAGCTGCGGTTCGAGAGATTGAGGCTGCCGCCGGCGGCAGGGCGCTGGCGGTCACCTGCGATGTCGTGGATCGCAAATCGGTCGAATCTGCGTTAGCGTCCACGGTGAAACAATTCGGCGGCCTGCACATCGTGGTGAACAACGCTGGGGCCGTTGTCGTAGCCGCGGCCGATGATACATCGGACGAGGATTGGGAACGCGTGATTGCGACGAATCTTACTGGCACGTTTCTCGTCTCGCGCGCGGCATTGCCGCATCTTCGCGCAGCCGGAGGCGGCACGATCGTCAACATCGGATCCATTTTGGGCATTGTCGCCCGGAAGCAGCGTGCGGCTTACTGCGCTGCGAAGGCCGGTGTCACTGGTCTCACGAAAGCAATGGCGCTCGACCACGCGCACGAGAAAATCCGCGTAAATTGTGTGTGTCCGTCGCTGATCGAAACCGAGTTAGGGCTCAAGTCCATCCGAGAGGCGCCTGATCCCGAGGCTGAGCGAAAACGGCGGACGGAGGGAATCCCGTTGGGCCGTCTCGGCGTGCCTGAAGACGTGGCGCACATGGCGCTGTATCTTGCGTCAGAGGAATCTGCGTGGGTCACGGGAGCAGCATTGCCGCTCGATGGAGGTCTCACGGCATACTGATATGAAGCCATCTGCTCAAGCGATCGAAATGGCGACAAACGAACTGCGCGCTCGCCTCAGCGAGACCAATACCGCGACTCAATTTGGATTTGTGCTCGCAGACGCCGGTCATGGCCGCGTCAAGATGAGCATGAGAGTGGACGAGCGGCATCTGCAGGTACATGGAGTGGTGCATGGCGGCGTTCTCGCCGCGCTTGCAGATACCGCAGGTGGACTCGCGACCTACATGGCTTGCCCGCGAGGGACGCGCGTCGCGACAATCGAGATGAAAATCAATTATCTCGAAGCCGTGGAAGGCGGAACAGTGACAGCAGAGGCCGAGGTTGTGCGGCTTGGCCGCCACATCTCAGTGGTCGACTGCGATCTTCGCGATGAGAACGGCAGGCTTGTTGGGAAGGCGCTAATGACCTTCTTCGTCGGTCCGTTTCAAACCAATCGGAAGCCGAGGCACAGGAAAACTCACAAAGGCTAACTCACCGCGCGCACACTCGTCCACTGCCAAGAACAGATCGCTGACCAATCTTTTTACTCGCCTATTCGCTGTGCCCGTTTTGGCCGTTCGATCCGCCGTGCGCTGCCTCTTCCCCATCCTTAAATAGGTACTTAATGCAGTGCTTATAGACGAGAAGATTCGGACTGCCGTAACGAGTGATCTTGATGCAGTCGCGGTCGTACCACTCGACGGTGCCATGGAGCACCTCTCCGTCTGTCAAAACCACGGCGACGGGCGCATGCGACTGCATCTGTTTGACGTAATAAAAATTTTCTGCGTGTGTTTGTTCCGGCGGAGCCGGTTTTTTTCGCGGTTGTGGTTGTTGGGGCGCAGCCTGAACGGGCCGCGGCGCGAATTGCTGTTCCTTCACGTCTGTCAACGTAGGACGGAATAGCTTGCGATTCACCATAAAGCTCCTTACTGGGATCTGCTACTGTTATGACTATGCCGAAGCTAATTCGGTTGCAAATAAAGTTGACCAATCCAAAGAATCTATAATTGGCGGAAATGCGTTAGCGTGCGGTAAGCGAGGCGACGTAGGCGTCCAAACCCAATTGCCTGCCGATATTCCGTCTCAAATGGCTTTCGAGACGGTCGAGGCCTTCTGTAGCGCGCACGACCCACTGCACATTAGTACTCTTGCTGAGGGTCTCCAACTCCCGCCGTAAATCGGGATTTTTCGGGAGGCTGGTCTTGGGGCCTTGCGAAAACTCAAGTAAGTCGGTAAGCAGACTATAGAATAGCGCCAGAATATTTTCAAACGATTCTTTTTCTTGTTTGGCGAGCTGCGCCGTAGCCGCGAAGATTTCGCTGTAGTTCCCGGCATTCACAGCTTCCGAGAGCAGGAGCAGAACGCTTTTGCGAAGCCGCGCGGATTCTTCAAGATCGAGTTCGAGAGCGATTCCCGGACTCCCGTCCGAAAGCTGGGCGGCTAGTTTACGTTCAGCCGGCTTTGCGTTGGTGCGTTCCTTGAGAAATGATTCGATCGCTTCTGCAGGCACTGGCGCGAAATGAAATTGCAAGCAGCGTGAACGAATCGTCTGAAGCAGAGAATCAGGAGCGGGCGCGAGAAGAATCAGCGTCGCGCTCTCGGGCGGCTCTTCAAGGATTTTGAGGAATACGTCCGCATCCGTCCAGCGCATTGTGTCGGCGCCATCGAGGATGAAGACGCGTCGGCGGCCTTGCGGCTTGAAATAAGCGGCGCGTTGCACGGCGCGCAATTGGCCGATGCGGATCATCGGGCGTGCCACGGGAGTGAGGCGGCGAACAGGATCGGGAACGATCAGCCAAACATCGGGATTCGGCTCGATGATTAGCGGCATGCGTTCGACCGCCGCGGCATCGGCACTTTCACCGCGTTCCGCAAGCCCGGCCTGAATCAGCGGCGCTGGATCGGCGAGCGGCGCCATACGCCGGCAGGAATCACACTCACCGCAGAAGTCGTCTTTCAGGCGTTCGCAATTTGCGGCTTGCGCGAACATTCGAGCGAGCGTGTATTTGCCGATTCCACGCGGCCCGGTGAAGAGCAGGGCGCTTGGAACGCGTTCGCGCTTCAGCATTCCGCGCAGGGCGCTGACGATTCGCTCGTTGCCGAGAAATTCGTTAAATCCCATCTACGATCTCACGACCGAGAAAGAGAGCAATAAACAGCAAAGGAGCCGCCAGGACACCGTTTGTATCTCAGCACGAGCCAGAGCAACAAAGCCGAGCGCGTTCATCGCGTCGCTCCTTGCGATTTCAGGACGCGAGCCTCGATTGCGGCGAGAATTTCCGCGTGAATTGCGCCGGGAGAGCGAAGCGCGCCGGCGCTCACATCGAAGCATTCGATCTTCAACCAGTTGCGTTGCCGCGCGAGCTGATCGTAGACGTCCGCGGCGGCCTCCAGATGATCGATGTTTGATTCGAGGATGTCACGCTGAAGCTTCGTGTATTCGCGCGCGCCTTTCTGGCCCACGAGGCGATGTGCTTCGGCAACCGGCACGCGCAAATAGATCACGAGGTCCTCGACGGGCAGCGAATAAATCTCATATTCGAGCTTCTTGAGCCATTGGATAAATTCGTCGCGATCTTCGCGTCGGACGCGGGCGCCCTGGTGCGCGAGATTCGATCCGATATAGCGGTCTGCGAGGATGGTGTGGCCGGTGGCAAGTTCCGATTCAATCTCGGGTTTTGCTTCGTAGCGATCGCCTGCATAGAGCAGAGCGGAGAAGTGAGCGTCCACGGCTTCGAGCGGACCGAAATCACCATTCAGAAAGCGCGCGACGAGCTTGCCGAAGAACCCGTCATAGCGCGGGAAACTGATCTGTCGAAAGGGGACATTGCGGTCGGAGAGGGCGCGAGCGAGCATCTCGAGCTGCGTCCTTTTTCCGGAGCCATCAATTCCTTCGAGGACAATTAATTTTCCGCGCGCGGGCATCGAGTTCAACGAGTCTAGCAGATTTTTGGGATACCCTTTTACCGTAGATTAGAACTGCCCTCGGTGTCAGGTTTTCAACACCTTGCGAGCATTTCAAATCGCGGAACCGTAGATAAGAGCTGCCACGATATCTCATAAGTTCGGCAAGCCTGCCCGCACGAATCATTGAATCCATCCTCGTTTCCAAATGATCAAACGAGCGAAGGAGATCGACATGGCGGATCAAACCGCAAAGATAGTTCGCTTTCATTCTGTGGGTGGACCGGAGGTATTGAAGATTGAAGATAAGCCGATACCGGAGCCCGGGAAAGGCGAGGTGCGCCTCCGAGTAAAAGCGATTGGACTGAACCGCGCGGAGGTGATGTTCCGGCAAGGGCGATATCTAGAGGCGCCCGTTCTACCGTCGAAACTGGGTTATGAGGCCGCTGGCGTGGTGGAGGCGGTCGGGCCCGATGTGGACAAGAGCTGGTTCGGCAAGAAGGTGAGCACGGTTCCGGCGTTCCTCATGACCCACTACGGCGTCTATGGGGAAGTTGCGATTGTGCCGGTGAGTGCATTGGCGGTCTATCCCGAGAAATTGACTCCGGAACAAGCAACGTCCATCTGGATGCAGTATCTGACGGCTTACGGCGCGCTGATTGAGTACGCGCGCATCACAAAAGGCGACTTCGTTGTGATCACCGCGGCCAGCAGTAGCGTGGGAATTGCCGCCATCGAAATGGCGAACGTCGAAGGCGCGATTAGCATTGCGACAACGCGAACACCCAAGAAGAAGCGGACGCTCGTCGAAGTGGGGGCTAAGTACGTGATCGTGACCGAAGAGGAAGATTTGGTTGCACGGATAAACCAGATCACTGGCGATAAAGGAGCTAGCATAGTTTTTGACCCCGTCGCTGGCAAAGGAATCGAGCAGCTCGCGAAAGCCACCGCCTTTCATGGAACGATCTACGAGTACGGAGCGCTGGCAGCTGAGCCGACGCCATTCCCATTGTTTACCGCACTTGCGAAGGGACTTTCAGTTCGTGGATATACGCTCCGCGAGGTGTTTGCTGATCCGAAGCTGAAGGCGAAAGCTGAGAAATATGTGTTCGATCACGTGGAGAAGGGCGACTTCAAACCGAGGATCGACCGCGTCTTTCCGTTTTCGCAGATCGTGGAAGCGCATCGCTACATGGAGTCAAACGAGCAGATTGGTAAGATCGTGGTATCCGTTTAGTAATTTTCGGTGATGACGTTTCGATGTCGCTAGTCGAACTGCTTCTTGACCCAGACGTAGGCCGCCGTAGTCAGACTCGTCATGAAGAACAGAAGTACGCCGTCAACGAAGGCGTGGTAACCGATCGCATAGTTGCCGCCACGCGTGAATATCTGAGCAGGCATATTCAATGCAATAAGGCCGCGGGTGATGAAAGCTAGCACCGCGCAAAGCAAACACAATCCGTAGCTTACACGCATGATGTGCTTTTCCATCCGTAATCTCCTCGTTTTCGAAAGTGGCGAGCCGACCGGATACTCTGGTTGTCCGGAGGGTACAACTCCAGGTAGTGGCAGTCAAACGCGTCTTGTGAAGCATCTGCGTTGGGACTACTTGGGACTGCCTCGATTCTGAACTGGAACCGTTCTAAGGCTTCTCGTCGGGGGCTTCGCCCGGCAGGAGGATGCGGCTGGTCACGCGGAAGCGCTTGTAGTCTTTGTAGCGAACCGTCATGCGAATGCGGATGTCACCTGAGGTGAAGTGCAGCACGTCGTCGGCGTGCGTGTAAGTAGGGAACCAATAGTGGCCCTCGATGTTTTCGCGGTACGTTTCAAAGCGCGGGAAGAAGTTCTCATCGTTGCCCTTACGAATGTCGGGCACGGCTTTTCCGTAGGTCTTGACGATTTCGAGATCCTTGTCATCCACCCAAATCCGTCCCTGGAAATAGCGTTGATTCTTCTTAATTTCCTTCGGCTTCACTTCGAAAAGATAGGCGGTGAGCTCGTCGACCTGTTGCCGGCCGACGTAGGCGATGTCGTACTTGGGCAATTCATCGGTCGTGAGGACGAACGGCTGGACGTTTTGCAGGTCGGCGAGGTCTTGTTCTGAGAGCGAGACGCGCTGGAGCGTCGAAGGAGGCGCGTAGGTCACTTTGTCGTAGCGCTTGCCGGTGGTACTGAAGACGATGTCGCTCGTCATGCGATATTCGCCGTCCGGCTGGCCGACGGCGTCGATGGTTTGAACGACGAAAGTTTGCGTGTAAGTGTAGTTGTCGCGTTCGCGCTTGAACTCGGCTTCCCGTTCAGCGAAACGCCGGACGATTTGGTCGACAGGGACGGAAGGCGGTTCGGCGGATATGGCGGAGGAGGATTGATCTGAAGGCGGGGCTTTTGGCGGGGATTGCTGTCCGGCAAGCGGGGCAGAAAGAAACAGGAAAGCGGAAAGTATGAGTAGAGTTATCGAGACTAGGGCGTCGAATATTTTGAAAAATTGGGAGATGTGTCGCACGCTGTCCGGTTCCCGATGTGACACACGTTAGTATAGGAGTTTTTGCGCCGTGGGGAAATTGCTTTTGGGGATCGCCGAGGATTTGAGTTCGCTATTCTTCGTCGCCTCCCAGTTCTTCTTCTATTTTCAAGTTTGATTCGGCTGTCAGCTCTGGAAGACCTGCACTCTTGAGCTGGCGATTCAGCGATGGAATGTCGGAGGAGCGAAGCGCGTCCCAGCGTTTCATTGCGGCGGCGAAATCGCGCTCAATTGTGACGAGCGCTTGGTCTTGGGCGGGAGTAGGAGCAACGTCGACCCGATCGATTTCGGCATAAAGTGCAGCAATGTTCCCAGCCACTTGAGCGAGCGTTGATTCGGCCGGAACGGGCGGCACGGGCGCCGCCGCGGGTGCGGGCGGCTTTTGCGTTACGGGTTCTAGGGCGGCCTCAAGCAGCGCGCTGAGTTTCTTGTCCAAGGCTTCGATGGCTGCTTTCGTTGATTCGTTTGCGCGATCAGAGAGCTTTTCGAGCTGCTCGTGGACTGAGCGGGCGTGGCTGACTGCTTCTGAGCTGCGAGTCACCCTGTCGGCGAGGCTTGTCTGCATTACAAAAAGCGCGCGAAGGCCCTCCGGCGGCGTTTTCACGCGCGGATCCATTCTTATCGTGAGCGGCTCAGTGACATCGGGTTTGAAGATGACCCGTTGAGTGCCGCCGGCAGCCGTGGTGGTTCGCACCCCAGGGACAGTGAGGCGAACGGAATAAATGCCGGGAAGCGCAAGCGGGCCAAGCGGGTGGCGCGGCGTATCGTGTGGAACGGCGGAAATCGGGTATTCGTGACGCAGCGCGACGGGCGACGGATAGTGAAGATCCCAAACCCAGCGGTGCATGCCGGGTTCGGCTGAGAGAATCTTCTGCGGTCGAATCCAGTAAAGAGGGATCAGCTGCTTCGCAATTTCTTCTTCGGTTTGATCCGGTTTGTCATCGCTTGAAAATTTGCGGACCAGCTTGCCTTGTGAGTCGAAAATTTCGAGCGTGACTGGACCAGACGGAGCTAGTGAGAGGTGATAGTCGATGATTGCGCCGTCCGGCGGATTTTGGGCGGCTGGCTCGTCGGGAGGCAGCGGAGTATCGGTATAGGTAGAGCGGCGAACGCGAAAAGCGGGCGCCGGCTTGAAGAGCAGGTTACTGGTATCGGCGGTATCCGCATTGATTTGGCGGAGCGGCGAGATGTCGTCGAGTATCCAGAACGAGCGGCCGTGCGTGGCAACGATGAGGTCGTCTTCGTAAATCCACAGATCGCGCATCGAGGTGTGGGGAAGATTGAGCTGGAGGGATTGCCAGTGATCGCCGTCATCGAGTGAAACCCACACGCTCGTCTCGGTGCCGGCGAACAGGAGGCCTTTGCGGACGGGGTCTTCGCGTACTGTGTCGACGGGAGCATTGTCAGGCAGGCCGGTAGTAATCAGCTTCCACGTCTTACCACCGTCGTGGGTGCGGTAGATGTAAGGCTTGAGGTCGTCGATGCGGAAGCGGCTGATCGAAACGTAAGCGGACTGATTGTCAAAATGCGACGCAGAAATTTGCGTAACTTTGCTCCACGGCGTCAATTCAGGTGGAGTGATGTTGGTCCAATTTTTTCCGCCATCGCGAGTATTCCAGATGTAGCCGTCGTCCGTGCCGGCCCAGAGGATGTCGTCGGTGCGAAAAGAAGGAGCGAGCGCGTAAATCACGCCTCGCTGTTTATCGGCTTTGGAAACATTCTTCGGGTCTGCCGCGACCATCTCGCCGAGGCTGGGCGGAATTCCTGGATGCTCCCGCGTGAGATCCGGGCTGATGGTTTCCCAGTTATTACCGCCGTCGGTGGATTTGAATAGAAAATTCGCTGTCGTGTATAGAACGTGCGGATCGACAGGCGAAAACATGATGGGCTGCGTACGGTCCGTGCGGAATTTAGGATCGCGGAGCGGGATCGGCGTGACGTTCTGCACTTGACCTGTGCTCCAGTGATACTTCGAAACTTCGTTGCGTCCGGCTCCATAAATGATATCGGGATTGAGCGGGTCAGGCGCGACGTAGCCATATTCGATCGCGCCGATGGGATGCCAATCGCGAAATGTGATTTCGCCGTCGTTGCCGCGCGAAAGCGTGCAAACGGATCCGCTCTCCTGCTGCCCGCCGCAAACTCTGTACGGGAATTCGTTGGTCACGCTCACGTGATACATCTGTGCGGTTGGCTGGTTGTACCAGGAACTCCAAGTTTCGCCGCGGTTGACCGTGATGATCGCGCCTTGATCGCTAACGATGAGAATAATTTTGGGATCGAGCGGATTGATCCAGATGTTCTGGTAATCGTCGCCGCCGGGAGCGCCGCGGATGCTCGTCCAAGTTCTTCCACCGTCTGTAGAACGGACTGTGACGATGCTGGTGCTGTAAACTACGTCGGGATTCTTCGGATCGACGCCGAGCATCGGAAGGTCGCCGCCCCCGATGCGCATGGCGGGACGTCCGTCTTCAGTGGCTCGCGTCCAAGTCTCGCCGGAATCGTCTGAGCGATAAACTCCCAGGCCTTTTCCTGAGCCGTATTCGCCGGGCTCTTGTGTGCCGGCGACTGCGTAGAGGCGGCTTGTTTGGCTTTGCGCGATGGCGAAATGGATTTGAATGAGGTTGTTCGGAAGACCGCTCGTAAGCGGGCGCCAGGTTTTGCCGCCATCAATGGATTTGAAAAGACCGCCGTCCGTCGTCTGGTATTCGTTGTTATCTTCCCAAGGGCCTTGCCGCACGGACCACATCGACGCGTAAGCGATGTCAGGATTTGAAGGATCGAATTCGACTTGGTCGCCGCCCGTGTTTTCATTCTTGGAGAGAACCTTCGTCCAATTCTGCCCGCCGTCGGTGGAAAGATAGATGCCGCGCTCTTCGCTCGGTCCGTAAGGATGCCCGAGCACGGCGGCGAGGAGACGGTTCGGGTCGCGAGGATCAACAGCGAGGCCAGGAATTTGCTGGCCATTGCGCAGGCCGAGATGCGTCCAGGTTTTGCCGGCGTCGGTGGATTTATAAATACCGTCGCCGACGGAGAGATCGGGGCGAGCGAGACCTTCGCCGCTGGCGACGTAAATGATGTTCGGATCCGACGGGGCAATGGCGATTGCGCCGATTGATTGCGTCGGTTGCGAATCGAAGATCGGCCACCAGGTGCGGCCGTAATCATTGGATTTCCAAACGCCGCCATTGACCACGCCGATGTAGAAAACGCTCGGTTGGCTCGGGACGCCGGCCAAGGCGCGAGTGCGGCCGCCACGGAATGGCCCGATCATTCGCCAGCGCAATTCCTGGTAGGTCGATTCCGGGAATTGCTGCTCCGAAGAGGCTTGGTGGGCCGAAGAGGTTTTCTGAGCAACGAGGCTCGGCGTGGAACAAAGCAGAAAAATGGCGGCGAGCGCTGCGGCGATCGGACGAAAGTATCGAACCACGCGGGCCTCCAGTGAAAAATGCGCGGGCAAGCATAAAACATGCGGGGCATTATAAGCAGATGAATTTTCAAATTGCTTTCTTCACGTAGCCGGAACAACTGAGCACGGGTAGGCGCGGATATTTGGGGAATGAGGAATCGGTAGCTGACAGGCCGCAGAAATAGAACTGCGAGTCTCGGTCGGATTGAATCAGGCGAGCGTGGACGCAGGTGGCGCAAAGGCCAATGCGCGAAGTCTCATCGGCAGCGCTGCTTTGGTTAGGCACACCGCAAGGATACTGGATTCACTCTGATGGTGACACTGGCGCGAAGACGCTGGCCTTCAAGGCGCGTGCTAGAATCGCGCGGATGACGGCGCAAGACACTTCAATCGCTTTAAACCTTGCAGAAATCCGCGAACGAATTGCACAATCGGCGGCACGTGTTAGACGCGCAGCCGACGACATCACGCTTGTGGCCGTCTCCAAGACATTTCCTCCCGAAGCGATTCGTTCCGCCTATGAACTCGGTGTGCGCCACTTTGGCGAGAATCGCGTGCAGGAATGGGAGTCGAAACGGGCGGCCGTGGCGGATCTGGATACGACGTGGCACCTGATTGGTTATCTTCAAAGCAATAAAGCACGCCGGGCTGCCAATTTATTTCATCGCGTGGATTCAGTGGATAGCGTTGCGCTCGCCCAGAAGCTCGACGCGGCTGCGGCATCGCAAGCCAAGCGATTGAAAGTTCTGATTGAGGTGCATCTGGGAGGCGAAGAAACGAAGAGTGGCGTACGGGAAGCGGATTTGCCCGCATTGGCGGAGGACATCGCCCAGCTGAAGCATCTCGAGTTACTCGGCCTGATGGCCATTCCTCCCTATTTCGACGAGTCGGAGCGAGTGCGGCCTTACTTCCGCAGACTGCGAGAATTACGCGATCACGTTGGCGCACAAATAGGAATGCCGTTAAGTGTCCTGTCGATGGGCATGAGTCACGATTTTGAAATTGCGATCGAGGAAGGCGCAACGGAGATTCGTGTCGGTACGGCTCTCTTTGGCGAGCGCAGCAAGAAAGCGTGATCGAAATTTCCGAGCGCGACGGGTCATTTGTTTTCGCGGTGCGAGTCACGCCGCGAGCGAGTCGCGATGCGATCGAAGGCGAGTATCAGGGTGCCCTTAAGGTCCGCCTCACAGCTCCGCCCGTTGAAGATCGCGCGAATGATTCGCTGCGGCGTTTGCTGGCCGCGCGTTTGAACGTGGCGGTATCGGCTGTTAGAATCGTTGGCGGTGAGAAGAACCGTAACAAGCGAGTGTCGGTCGTAGGCGTCACGCGCGCGCAAGTGGTTTCCCTGGTCCTAGCGGCCCAAGCGGATCGCGGCTGACGCGAACAACAAGGACTTACAATCATGCCGGACATTAAAGCGATTCAATCGGAGCTGCGCGCCAGCAAGATTGACGGCTGGCTTTTTTACGACCATCATCGGCGCGATCCAATCGCCAACATAATTTTGAAACTCGGCGGCAACGGCTTGGCATCACGGCGCTGGTTTTATTTTATTCCGTCGAAAGGCGAGCCGCGAAAGCTGGTCCACCGAATCGAAGCCGGCATGCTCGATTCTCTCAACGGACGCAAGTACGTCTACTCGGGCTGGGAGGAGTTGCAGAAGACTCTTCCGAAACTGCTGTCCGGCAGCAAGACCATCGCCATGCAATATTCGCCCAACAACAATATCCCATACATCGGGCTCGTTGATGCGGGAACAGTCGAACTGGTCCGCAAACTAAAGAAAAAAGTGGTGACCTCGGCGAATTTGGTCCAGAAATTTGAGGCCACATGGTCGAATGCGCAACTCGAGTCGCATCTGGATGCCGGAAAAATCATCGACCGAGTAAGGGCAAACGCATTCTTACACGCGGCGGCGTTTGTCCGGGAAGGGAAGCCGCTCACCGAATCCGACCTTCAGCAGTGGATCGCCGACCAGTTCCGCGCGAACGGACTTCTGCCCGAGGCAACAATCGTGGCGGTGCAGCCGAACAACGCCAATCCGCACTACGAGCCAAAAACCGAGGGCTCGCGCCCGATTCGCGCCGGGGATTTGCTGCTGCTCGATATGTGGTCAAAATTCGATCGGCTGGGCAGCGTGTTTTACGACATCACCTGGATGGGTTACCTGGGAAACCGCGTCCCGGACACCTACGCAAAAATATTTCGCATCGTCAGGCAGGCGCGCGACAACGCGATAGAGTTGGTGAAAGAAGCCATAGCGGAAGGCCGAGCGATCCATGGATGGGAAGTGGACCGTGCCGCGCGCGAGACGATTCGGAAAGCCGGCTACGGAAAGTATTTCGTGCATCGCACTGGCCACAGTATCGGCGAAAATATTCACGGCAACGGCGCAAACATGGACGGCCTCGAGACCCGCGACGACCGACAAATCATTCCGCACACCTGCTTTTCGATCGAGCCCGGAATTTATCTTCCGGATTTCGGCATCCGCAGCGAAGTCAACGTCTATGTTGGCGAGCACGATGCGCGTGTGACGGGCGCGGTCCAGGAAGAGATTATTCCGCTGCTCGCCTGAGGTGTCGTTGAACGAAACTCCGGACCACGAATCTCTTTCGCAGCCTGAACTTCACGAACCGGAATCTGCTGCAGCACGCTCCCCGGGATCTAATGCTTCCAGCCCGTTTTCAATTGCGATCGCATCGTGGCTTGTACCCGGACTCGGCCATTTTCTTCTGCGCCGCACCGGACGAGCGATCGTGTTTTTCATTGCCGTGGGCGGGCTCGCGACGATCGGGTACCACATGAGAGGAAACGTATTTCCGCCGCGATCGGCGGATCCGTTTGGGGCGCTGGGATTTTTGGCGGATGCTGCGTCGGGGATTTTTTACTTGCTGGCTCGGATATTCGAATGGAGTGGCCCGGACGTATCGCGAGCAGCGGGAGATTACGGCACGCGATTTATCGCTGCCGCGGGTGTGGTGAACTTGATCGCGGCTTTCGACGCGTATGAAATCGCCGCCGGGCGGAGACGCTGAAATGCTTGCCGCAGTGCTGATGGTGAGCCACTTCTGGGCGATGATTCTGTTTGCGCTGCTAGTTTCGATGGCGCTCGGGGCCCTCACGCGCCGAAGCACCGCGGAGCGCATAAAATACGCTGCATGGTCCTTTCTGCTGTTCCTGTTGATCGGAGTCGGCGCTGCCTGGTTCATGTATCCCTTCTCGCGATAATCGCTTTTCGCTCCATCGCAGGCCCAAGCAGTGATACAGAAAAGATGGCCTCTAGGCCGCGGGATGTCGGTAAGCGCCGACCAATCTCGATATCAAAACCGCGAGGTAGAGCACGCCGACGATAGTTTCGATCGCCGATACGCAGCGTGTTTCCCCTGAGACAGGGATAATGCCGGCTGCACCGAGAGACGACATCGTCGCGAAGCTGTAGTAGACGAGATCAAGCCGGTCGGGAAAGGCGTGAACGTTCACCACGGGGTCGAGATAGAAGGCTCGAGACTGGATGGCGGCGATCATCCCATAAATACTGGCAAAGGCGAATCCAACCAACAGATAAATGGAAAGTGCCCCAAAGATGGTTTCCGAATTGGGCTGACACGGCGCAAAAACCCGGCGGAAGATCACAATGGCGATGAACATATCAAAGACAAAGCTGAGGGCGATATTGAGAATCGAAAGAGAGCTAGCGCTGACGCTCACGTTCAGGACACGATGGAGGAATACCGGGACTGCCAGCGCCACCGCGACGACGAGGAGACTGCGCCTGAAACTCACCGCATAGACGCAAAACACAATGACGGCGCTGCCCAGCACGCGGAACGCATAGTACCCGAATGATTTGTTTTCGGCGTACGGATAGAAAATCAAGGAGGCCGACAGGAACAGAAATAACAGGAAGAACTTGCGTCCGGCCAATGCCCGCGCATGTTGGAACGGATTTAATTTTCCGTCGGTTCGAGGCATCCGCGGCGTGGATTCCTGCCGCCGATACTACCCGTCACGCCGTCTTGCAGCAAGGCCCGACAAAGCGAGCGCGACGTTGAAAATATGAGAGCGTCTTCGCAAGTTGAGCAATGCAGAGCTGGAGAAGAGCGGCGACGCGCCGGCGTTCTCCAATTACCTCGCGGCGCGCTGGTATATCCATTCCAGCAGTTGTATTTGGATGCGGGTTTGACAGTTTTTTCGCCCGGATGGTACAGTCGAAACTCACGCCGAGGTAGCTCAGTGGTAGAGCAGCCGATTCGTAATCGGCAGGTCGTGGGTTCAACTCCCACCCTCGGCTCCATCCACCTTGGGTCCGGACCGGACACATAGGTGACAGAACGTACCGGCTACATAGGTAACAACCTCGGGCCGAACGGGTTGTCGAGTGGTCCCAGCACACGGGTCCCCACATTCCGTCTGCTTGGCCTTCACGATTAGCCCACGCTCTTTGTAACCTTCCTAAAACGCGAAATCGGCGTCATTTCCCCCACAGATCCGCGAAGTGCAAGTTTTTATTGCCATTTTGAACAACGTGCTAGTACTGAAATATTGAAGCAGGTTCGTTCTGAGACATACTCCCAAGCAGAAATATAGACAGAAATATGGACATTTTGAGGCCTGTGGAAGCAGCGAACAGGCCGACAGTGGCCCTCAGACGAAGTCGGCAGGTCGGAAAATGGAGCGTGCAACGTCATGATTAGCAGAAATAACTTCCTGCAAATTCTGCTTTTGATAATCGGAGCGGTGACGCTTGTGAATTGCGCCCCGGCCGTACCGTGCAACTTCGGAGGTGCGGCCCGTCTACGGCGTGACGCCACGACGAATATTTGCGGAACCGGCGGCGGTGGGACGCCGACCTGCAGCAGCACGCTCAAGCCGGTTCAGGTATTGCTCTCGGCGGATTCGAAGGGCAACATTCTGGAGTATGGCATTGACTCAAAGACCGGCGCGCTGACGTTGATGTGCAACACCGCAACGGCGGCTGTAGGACCGATTGCGGTTTCAAACAATGCTTTTGTTTACGTGCTCGATCAAGGCACCGGCACAAGTCCCGCCCAGATTTTTGAATTCGTCATCGCTCATGGGAACTCCGGCGCTCTGACGCCCGTCACAGGCTCGCCGTTCATCCTATCCGAAGCTCTCACTGGGAATGCATCGCTCGTTGCCGATCCGCTTGGCCGCTTTATGTTCGTCACAAATACTGCAGGTAACGATGTGCATGTCCTTACCATCGGTCAGACCGGCGCGCTTGCAGAAGTTACGAACTCCCCGTTCGCCATCTCGAATCCCGATTTCATTGCCATCAACCCTGCGGGCAACATTGCCTTTGTTCCCGACTCGACGGACGGAGACATTTTCATCTTCTCGCTCGATGTAAATGGCCAGCTGACGAATAATCCGGCATCGCAATCTCCGTTTATTGTTGGGATCGGGAACAATTCGCCCCAGTTTGCCCTTGTGCATCCCAACGGAAATTTCCTCCTCACCGCCAACAAGGTCACTCTGAGCTCGTTTTCGATTGATTCCACGAATGCTGGAGCGCTGACGCAAGTGGGCGGCTCTCCATTCTCGCCTGGAGCTGCAGGCGATTCGCAGGTGGCTCCGATGGCGCTGACGCTGGACGCTACCGGGCTGTTCTTGTACGTGACGCCTCAGGGAACGAGCGGTATGTCTGGGTTCACGAGCGAAAACATAGTTGGCTTTGCGTTCGATCCGGCCGCCGGTGGATTAACTTCGCTGCCGATGTCGCCGTTCGTATCGACCTCGACGCTGGATATCGTCGCGAATCCGCTGCTGCAACAAGTGTTCGTCGTTACCTCCACCACGACAACAGTTATGTTTGATGTGGCTCCGATAGACACCAGCGGGAATCTTACGCTTCCCACCACGGGACTGACCGTGACGGCGGATGCGGCAGTTCAGCCTGTCGTCGTGAACGTCAACTAAGTTTCATTGGGGGAGAGCAATTCGCCCCTTGGTTTGTAACTCGTCGACCTCAATCCAGACTGGACGCAGTCCGTACAGAAGGTTCGGCGCCACCGCGATGGACGAAGGCGCGTACCAGGGTGCCTGCGGGTACGGCACCATTCAGACGATCGATAATTTCGCTCGCTTTCGCGGGCGCACGACGATGATTCTGACGTTCAGTCGCCTGATCATGCCGGATGGCCGACGCGCTTCCATATCCGCCGAGATGATCAAGCTCCGCCGCGTTTACCGGACCGCAAGAGGTCCGGCTCGATCGCGGGTTGGAAATGCTAATCCGAATTACCAGTCGGAAGTTAGCATTTGAGACTAGCCCTGCTAGCCCGTCGCCCAACAAGTGACTGCATGACGAGCGCGTCATCTGTAGTGGGCCTTTCAGAGTTTGCGGTCGCGTCTGCACCCCAAAAAGCAGAAGGCCCGCCTTTCAGCGGGCCTTCGAGGGGGAGAAAGCTCACGGCCACTGCGCGGTGGGCCTAGAACTCTTTCCTCGACCGCAGTCTAGTGGAGTGTACGAATGCAGTCAAGCAGGAAAGCCACAATTTGTAACCTCAGCAAGCCATTCTAATTCATACACTTACACCCCGACGCCAAGAGTCTGCAAAAGTCTTCCACTACCGGTTCACTTCCGATATCCGTAGAAGTCCTCTGCATTGATAGGCTTACTGGATAGCCCGAGCTGCAACACTTGCACCTGGTCCGGCCGGTCGAAGACTTTATTTGTCGCCCGCTTCACGACAAGGCGCACACCTCCGAAAGCCAAACCCGCGATGATTGCGAACAGGCAGATCACGCCTGTGCCCATGATCGCGCCCACAATCATCACGCCGATGCCGGGCTCCCTAAATTGAAACGTCGGCTCATTCCAGGTGATCTCAGTCCCCGACTCAATGTGATCCAGGATGGCATCGGCGTCCTTCTTCGTAGTGGCACCCGAAACAATCGCGACAAGTGTCAGCGCCCGCCTTGCATACAGCGGCCTCGAGCTCCCGGCATCATTTGAATCATTTATGTTGAATTGCTTCTGCAGTTCGGCAAGCTTCTTCGCAGCTGTTTGCGGCGTTGGAAAGTCTGCGATCACCAGATCAAGCTCGCGGCCATTCACTCGATATTTCGCCGTCTCTGCTTCAGCTCCTTGCGAAAATCCCAGCCAGTCGCCGTCCGCCAGCGGGATGATCTCGTTGAGCGTGGCCGGGCCAAGGATGTATTTGTCAGTACGATCAACGAATCCTCGTGTCGGAAGATGCTCGCCGATCGTTGGAAGCAAGCCAGATTCCACATGGGGAACGACGGCCGCGATTAGGGCTTTCAGGGCCGCGCGGTTTTTCGGCAAATCCTTTCCTCCAACTTCAGCAACCACATTGCCGATCAGTACGAGCGCATGCTCGCGCGAAATCGAGGAGTGTTCCGTGAAATCGGCATGAGGCATGTCAGTCGTGCGCAGATAGGAATACAGGCCGTATGCCCCGCTCGGATCCTTCATTTTGTAGAGATTTACTTCCATCTCTTCGGAGCCGCGCCTGTAATTGGCGTTCTCGCCGGATACAAAGCCGTATTCTTGTCGGGTGGCTTCTATCTTTGCTTCATTTGGGTGGACATCAGTGGGGTAGCCGATGACCATGGGCGCGAGGCCCGTCTGAGCAGCGCCCGTCCACCCGCCAAATGAACCAGGAAGAATTAAGTTCCCTTGTTGGGCCGAGGCTGCAAGAACCGCAAGGCACAGCAGGGCTGCGAACAAGCCAATGGATTGACGCATGAATGCTTTTGGTTGGATTAAGAGCACCATTGTTAGATGCCAGTAGTCTACTTATGGTTCCCGTTCGGCGCCACTGCTCCCATCCGGTCTTCGGAAACCAGTCTGGATTTGTTCATGGAAAGGCTGTTCAAGCTGTCGAGGTAGGCTGCGATGCCGCGATAGAGGCCATCGGCCACGCGCTGGCGCTGGTCGGTCTTGCGCAGCAGGCGTTCATCGCTGGGGTTGCTGATAAAGGAAATTTCCGACAGCACCGAAGGCATATTCGCTCCGATCAGAACGATAAACGGCGCTTTCTTCACGCCGCGATTACGTTCTCCCTGGCTCACCAGCTGCAGGCGACGCGAAAGCGAATCCTGGATGTCGCTTGCCAGCTCTTTGGATTCTTCGATCTTTTCGTTGCGCGCGATTTTCTTGATGATGTCCTGCAAATCGTGCAGCGACGATTGCGACAGGGCATTTTCACGCGTGGCCACTTCCATCGATTCGCCCGACGTGGCGAAATTCAAATAATAAGTCTCGATTCCTCGCGCATCGGGATCGTGGCTCGAGTTTGCGTGAATCGAAATGAAGAGGTCGGCTTTGGCTTGGTTGGCAAGGGCCGTGCGGTCTTCCAGTGGAACGAAGCTATCGTCCGTGCGTGTGTAAACCACCTCTGCGCTGGGAAGCTTCTGTTCGATCAAGCGGCCGAGCCGCAGCGCTACGTCGAGGCACAGATCTTTTTCCATCAAACCGTGCGGACCGATCGTTCCCGTGTCGTGCCCGCCGTGACCCGGATCGATCACGATGCGGCTGATTTTCAAGCCCAATGCGCGGGTAAGCGAACGCTGCCCATCCCGGTTCGGCTTTGGTTCGGTAGCAGGCGCCGGTTTGAGGCCGGCGATCTGGTCAGCTTTCACTTTCGATTTCGGGATCATAGGTTTGGCGGCGAGATCTGCCGCCGTATTTGCCGGCGGCGCAGGCGATGTGCTGCGCGCGTTCACCCGCAATGATTCGGCAGCTTTCGCGCCCGATTTCGGATCGTCAACGCGTGGCGCGGCCACTGATGCAGCTTCTTTCGCGGCCTCGTTGGAGCGGACGTCGATCACAAGGCGGTAGGGATTCGACAGAAATTGCGTTGAGTATTTCAGCGCGCCACCCACATCCAGCACTACACGCACCACCGTCGGCTTGTTCTGCCCGAAGTGCACGGATTTCAGAAGGCCCGGTTCTACTTTTGGAGACTTGTCGGCTTTCGGATCGACTTGCGCTTTGTGCAAATCGAAATAAAGCCGCTCCGGCGATGCTACATGCATCGACTCGAACTTTACCGTGTCGCTCACCGTCACGACAACGCGCGTGTGCCCGGGCGAATTCCAGGTGCGAACTCCGGTAATGTAAGGCATGCGCTGCTTGTCGGATTCGCGGGGCTCGGCAACATCGCCTTTCATCGGTGGAAAATCAGGAACGGTTTCCGCAGCCCTCACTTCCGTGGCCTTTGCGCTTCGCGGCGGGGCTTCAATCTGGGTGGCTTGCTTGGCTTGTGCTTCAGCGACCTTCGCATCGGAGATCTGCTTCAACGCTGCGCGCGCAGCGTCGGCTTTGTCTGACTTGGGGAACCGCTTCAGAAGTTCCTTGTAGGTTGCGACGGCAGCGTCGGTCTGATCCAGATCCTCCAGCTGAATCTCACCAATCGCGAACAGCGCCGCTGAGCGATACTGAGTTCGCGGATATTGCTTCAGCAAAAAACTATACATATCGATGGAGGACTGAAAGTATTTTTCGTCAAACTGCCGCCCCATCTCGCGGTAGAGTTCGGCTTCCGCGATGAGCGAAGCTGTGACTTCTTCGGCGTGCGGGTCAAGCAAGTAAACTTTGTGATACGCGGCAATCGTATCTTTGTAGTTGGCGAGCGAGCGGTCCCGCGGCAAATAGCCTTCGAGCTGCGTGCGCATTCGCACGGCGCGCTCGAAGACGTAGCGAGGTTCTGAATTCTTATCTGCAGCTGGGCCTGCGGCGAAACTTGCGAACGCGGACGCGACGATTCCGGCTACGAGGAAAAGCGTTGCGATCGAGATTTGGTTTCGGGCGGTGGCGGCGCGCGTCATTCGTTCGTGAAAACAACCCGGCCACTCGAGTCCGTCGCTCGCCGCACGTGGGGTCTTGGAGGACTCCACAGAGCCGAGTCACGGCCCGAGCCAGGCTGGAAGTATGCGTGGGTCACCTTTTGCACGTACTGGCGCGTCTCGCGAAATGCGGGCACGCCCCCGCTTCGATCCACGGCGCCCTCGCCCGCATTGTAAGCCGCGAGCGACTTGTTCAAATCGCCGTCGTACCGATCGAGCAGTGATTTCAAGTACGTTGTCCCGGCTTCGACATTCTGTGCCGGGTCATACGGGTTTCCGACGCCAAAGCGTTGTGCCGTCTCGGGAATCAACTGCATCAGCCCCACAGCTCCCTTGCGGGAGACTGCTTTAGGGTTCCATCCGGACTCGGTGCTGATAACGGCGTTCAACAGCGCCGGGTCCATATTGTGCCGCTCGGCTGCTTCGCGAACGATGCGATCCAGCCGAGCCGGTGGAGACGCAACCGACGTCGCAGGTATCAGCGGCGCGGCCGCGTTCACCGAGTGAGACTTACTAATAGTACTCCCACGACGCGGCTTCGGGGAATCTCCGTTCACGAAGATAAGCTTCCCGTGCTCATCTACGTAGGATGCAATCTGGGCGCGCGCCGGTACGGCCAGCACGAAGCTAACGGCGGCGGCCACGATTGCAACGGAGACGCAGTTCCTGATGGTCTTTACGCAATGCTTCACGTTCAACTCTCAGGCCTTGGGGAAGGCAGAACGCTTCACTTCCGAACGAGACGCGACAGCAGCTTCGTGCAAGCACAAATCGGCCCGGGAAAGGACACCTTCCCTGGCTAAGCTTCTGGCGCGCTAGGAGTTTAACAACCGCTCGATGAGGGGGTAAACGGTACTAAGGGCACTTTCTACGGCAGATGTGTCTTTTCCGCCAGCCTCTGCCAAATCGGGGCGCCCGCCGCCTGAGCCGCCCACTCGCTTGGCGAGCTCCTGGACGATCTTTCCGGCGTGAAGCCTGGACGTGAGGTCTTTTGTAACTCCTGTAATTAGAGACACTTTGCCGTCGTCTGCGGAAAAAAGAACCACCACGCCTGAGCCTAGCTTTTGGCGCAGGGAATCGACCATTTGGCGAAGAGCATCGCGGTCAAAACCGCTGACTTTGGCGGCGACGACGCGGACGTCTTTGATGGTCCGGGCCTCCTCGAGGAGGGAATCGGCAGTCCTGCCGGCGGCCTTGCGTTTCAGGGCTTCGAGCTGCTTTTCGAGCTGTTTGGTGGACTCGATCTGGCGCTCGAGGGCGGCGATGACGTCGCCTTCGCCGGCGTTCAGGAGCTGTGAGACCGAGCGCAGCGTGTTCAGTGTGCGCTGGTATTCGGCGAGGGCGTAATCGCCGGAGATGGCTTCGATGCGGCGGACGCCGGCTGCGATGGACTGCTCGCGGGTGATCTTGAAGACGCCGATCTCGCCCGTGCGGCTGACGTGCGTGCCGCCGCAGAGTTCTTTGCTGTAGAAGCCGCGTGGCGAGGATGGGTCGGGAATCGTGACGACGCGGACATTCGACTCGGGGTACTTATCGCCGAAAAAAGCGAGAGCGCCGGAGGCGAGCGCATCGTCGATGTTCATGATGTCCGTCTCGAGCGCGAGATTGCGGAGGATTTCTTCGTTCACCTGCTGCTCGATTTCGGCGAGCTCGCTTGCGTCGACGGATGCGAAATGCGAGAAATCGAAGCGCAGATGATCGGGCGCTACGAGCGAGCCGGCCTGCTTCACGTGCGTGCCGAGAATGTTGCGCAGGGCGGCATGCATCAGGTGCGTCGCGGTGTGATTGCGCATGTCGCGCGCGCGGCGAAGCGGATCGGCGAAGGTGGCGACGCGGTCGCCGACCTGGAGATTTTCTTTCGCGACGACGCGGTGCGCGATGAGGCCGCTCACCGGATAGTAGGCGCCTTTCACTTCGGCCAGCTGAAGCGACATGTCGTTGTCGTAGAACGCGCCGGTATCGGCCACCTGGCCGCCCGATTCGGAGTAGATGGAGGTGCGGTCGAGAACGATTTCGGCTTCGTCGCCGGCCTTGATTTCGTTCACCGCGCCTCGTTTGGTGACAATGCCTTCGATGCGCGCATCGCGCGTCTGCGTGCCAAAGTAAAAGTCGGGCTCGGTCTTGAATGTTTCCTTGAGTTTCAGGTAGACGGGACTGGCCGCCTCTTTGTGCGCGCCTTTCCACGAAGCACGCGCACGTGTGCGCTGCTCCTCCATCGCACGATCGAAGCCGGCATCGTCGAACTTGAGGCCCGCGTCGCGAGCAGCGTCTTTGATAAAGTCGACTGGTAGCCCATAAGTATCATAAAGCTTAAATGCCTCTTCTCCAGGGAAGGTTGGAGGATTCTGGCTTAGGCGGTCTACAAGATGCTGCACCAAGGCCTTCGCCCGCCCCTGACCGACTAGGAATGCTGCAACTTGTTGAACGTCTTTCTCGGAGCTCCCTGGGAGCAACCTCGGAAGAAAGGGCTCAACGTCATACGGAATGAATGATGCAAATCCATGAACTCCTTCGCGCATCCACTGCAGCCAGGTCTTTCGCTCAGTCTCCCTCCGACGATCCTCAGCTGCCGCAACTGTGCGAATGAAGCGCCCCTCTTCTTCGTCGAGAATCTTATTCACGCGAGCGGCCGATTCGGCGAGCTCGGGGTAAGCATCTTTCATTTCCTCACGCACAGCATCGGACATAGGAGACAAAAATGGCATTGGAGCGTTGAGCATGCGCGCGTGGCGAAGCGCGCGCCGAATAATCTTACGCAGAACGTAGCCTCGACCGTCGTTAGAGGGGACCACACCGTCGGAAATGAGGAACGTGGCAGCGCGCGAATGGTCGGCTACGATGCGAAGTGACGGCTGGATTTTTGGATCCGCCAAGTCCGCCTTTGCGAGTTGCGCCGCTTCTTTCATGAGCGGGACGAAGAGATCGGTGTCGTAGTTCGAGATTTTTCCTTGCAGCACCGCTGAGGTTCGCTCGAGACCCATGCCCGTATCTACGGACGGCTTCGGCAGGGGGTTAAGCGCGCCGCTCGCGTCGCGATTGAACTGCATGAAGACCAAATTCCAAATCTCCATGTAACGGCCGCAGTCGCAGCCGAATTCGCAATCGGCGTGGCCCTGATCGGAGGCGGCCGGGCCCGTGTCGTAGAAAATTTCGCTGCAGGGGCCGCATGGGCCGGTGTCGCCCATGGCCCAGAAGTTTTCTTTCAAGCCGGGGACGGCGATGATGCGGTCCTTTGGCGCTCCGACCTTGGCCCAGAAGGCGGCCGCTTCGGTGTCGGTCGGCAGCGTGGTGCCGGAAACTTCCGCGCCACCGAAAACGGTGAAGTAGAGCTTTTCGAGCGGAATCGCGAACCAATCGGGAGACGTGACCAGCTCCATCGCGTAGGCGATGGCTTGCTCCTTGAAATAATCGCCGAAGGAAAAATTGCCGAGCATTTCGAAAAAGGTGTGGTGGCGATTGGTGAAGCCGACGTTTTCGAGGTCATTGTGTTTGCCGCCGGCGCGGACGCATTTCTGGCAAGTGGTGGCGCGGTTGTAGTCGCGCTGCTCGAGGCCAAGGAAGACGTCCTTGAACTGGTTCATGCCGGCATTTGTGAAGAGCAAGGTGGGATCGTTCGTCGGGACGAGCGAAGAGCTGCGCACGACGCGATGGCCGCGCTCTTCGAAGAAGCGCAGGAACATCTTGCGGGTTTCGTTGCCGGTAAGCAATTTAGTCACAAGAACCTCAGCTGAGTCCGCCATTATCGCAGAGGGATTCCGGTGCCGCAATTGGCCACGGAGGCGCGGAGACACAGAGACAGGGAAGCAGGGAGGCAGTGAGGCAAGGAGGTAGCGAAGAGAACCGTGACGGGGGCGGCGTGGGCGGGCTTCTGCCTCGGCCTCCGTAGGCCATTTATTGAGCCAAGCCAAAGTTCGCATACAAGATCAAAGGCGCGGTTTTACCGCCGATTAGAAAAATGGAAGTTACTGAAATCGCGACGGATATTTTGATTTCTAATCGCGGAACCGGCGATTAGAACCAGAACAGGAGTGAGGTCCTTCGACTCCCGCTGGTCGCTCAGGACGACAATCCTGGCCGGATTGTCGATTAGCCGTGAGTGATGGGTGACCTGCGGGAGTAACGGCTTGCGCGGGTGACACAGCGCGAACGGTCCAGGAATCACGTTGGAAATGCTTACGGAGGGGATAAATCCCCTCCCTTCCGCTGAAAAAATCGCGATTCGGCTCGGCGGACGCAAAAGCAGCGAATATTTGCGATTAGAAAAATGGAAGCGATTGAAAACGCGGCGGTTATTCCGATTTCTAATTCCGGATTTGCGATTAGGAATGGTGCACGACGGGGGCGGAGAAACGAGTGGTGCTGTACTAGAGGGCCCCACCGAGTTGTCAAAAATAACCACGACTCATGTTAGTTGATTGATAACGATTTGTCAAGTAAGTATAGACCGAGGTAGTGGGTTTTTCCGGTTAGCCGACAATCCGGGACTTGGCCCGTCAGTCGCCAAAGCGCGTTTGTCGGTACCAATCCGAGGGGCGAACTAATAACTTCCGGTTTGCCCGTTATCCGGGAGTGTTTACAATCGGTTCCATTCGCGATCGTGATATTGGAGCATCAGCGGATCATCGACGCTGACCCAGGAGCACCGTTTAATTGTTGCACTGCGCATAAATTAAAGACCGTCCCCTAACTTTTTTCCCTTGCCGTAAACTGTTACATGTATTATGACAATATGTCGAGGATTAACAACCAATTCTCAGTCGGTGTTCACATCATGACAGCGCTTGGCGACCATCACGGTGAACAGGTCACGTCAGCACATTTGACCGCAAGCGTGCGGGCACATGATTCGCAAGTCCGCAGTGTGCTGTCCAAACTTGTCAAAGCGGGTCTAGTGGTGGCATCTCGCGGCCGCAATGGTTTTTCATCGCTGTCGCGACCAGCAAATAAGATCAGTCTGTTAGAGATTTACAAAGCGGTAGAGGCGCCCCTTGTTTTTTCGATTCACGAGTATCCAAAAGAAAAGACTTGCCGAACGAGCTGCACTCATAAACAGGCAATGGTAGAGCTGCGGGAGGATACACAGCGAGCGTTTGAGGCCCGCTTGGGCCAGCGAATGCTTTCTGAGATGGTTGCAAAAGCGAGGAGCTACAAGTAGTTTTTGGTATAAAATGTCCGTTTAGAAGTTACATTATATAAAGGGGGGGGGAGCCGATGGACGCCGATGTTCTGACGACAAGAGTAGCCGATGGAATTGCGGTCATTACACTGGGCAGCACAAGACGCATCTATTTCGACGAGGAGATGGGCGACGCGCTCACCGCGGCGCTGGACGGATTCGCGGGCGATGCCAGCGTTCGTGTTGTCGTCGTGACTGGCGGCGCACCCGGTTATTTTATTCGTCATTATTCCATCGCTGCGCTTATCCGTCTGGCAGAGTCCCTGCGCGCGTCCGGTCGCGAGTGGCCCGAGAACGCGACCTACAATGGGGGGTTCCTGGACAAGGCGATCGCGCTGTGCGAGAGCATGCCAAAACCTGTAATCGCCGCCATTTCCGGCACAGCCCTGGCCGGTGGATTCGAGTTTGCGCTCTCCTGCGATCTTCGTATCGCTGAGGATGGAGACTACCTGATCGGATTCCTGGAGCCGCACCTTGGACTCGTTCCCGGCGCTGGCGGCACGCAAAGGCTGCCACGCACCATCGGAACGCCGGCCGCGCTCATGCACATCCTCATGGGCGATCCCCTCACTCCACGTGAAGCCGAAAGGAAGGGACTGGTGCACGAAACCGTGAGCGGCAAGGCTCTCGATCGCGCAATGGAGATTGCACAGCGCCTGTCGTCATATACACCGGAATCAGTTGCTTACATCAAGCGTCTCGTCCGCAACGCCACCGAGACGCCGCTGGCACAGGGACTGGCACTCGAACGAAATCTCTTCTTGAAATTGTGCATCAGCGAACCCGCACTCGCGCGCATGCGTGCCTATGAAGAGGAGCACATCACCTCGGCGTCGCGCTCGATTGTGGTCCAAGCAAGGAGCGCGAGTCATGACTGAATCTGCGGCGCACGTGCGGGTCATCGAGGAAACGCCCGCGTACTGGAGGGTTGTGTTCGATTACCCGCCTTTCAACATCGTAGACGCCAGCATATTCGAAGCCCTACAGGATCTGCTCGCGCGAATGAACGCCAGCCCGAGCCTGCGGGTCGTCGTATTCGAAAGCGCGAACCCCGAGTTTTACCTTGCCCACTTTGATTTGACCGGCAGGATAGGGAACATCATGACTGCTGTCGGGGCTTCGGGCCTCCCGATCCTGATGGATACGTTCGTGCGTATCACCAAGTCCCCGGTGGTCAGCATCGCGAAGATCCGAGGCTGTGTCCGGGGCGTGAGCAGCGAGTTCGTCCTCGCCTGCGACATGCGCTTCGCGTCGCGCGAGAACACGCGACTCGGCCAACCCGAAGTCGGAGTGGGACTGCATCCCGGCGGCGGCGGTACGGAACGTCTTCCACATCTGGTCGGTCGCGGTCGAGCGCTCGAAATCATTCTCGGCGCGAACGATTTCGACGGCGACACCGCGGAACGATACGGATACGTCAACCGGGCACTTCCAGACGCCGAACTGGACGGCTTCGTCGACGTGCTCGCGCGCCGGATCGCCTCCTTCGACCGGCGTGCCATCGCCGCCGCGAAGAATCTCGTCAACCAGGTCTCGTTGCCGTCCGCCGACCGGCTCCTCGCCGCCATCACTTCTTTCGGGACCGCGCTGACTTGGCCTGAAACGCAGCAGCGAATCCAATCTCTATTAAAGCGCGGCCTCCAAAGGGACGGCGACTTCGAGCATCGGTGGCCCGCAGTGCTCGACACATTGCTCGAGACGTAGTCATCTTGTGGCGATGCGTAACCCTCGCCGAGCCAATAGAGCCGTTCCGGGTCGAGATATCGCAAGCCGCACTCGATGCCGAGAGGAGACAAGACAAGCCATGCCATACAGCGTACCGACCTTGCTGATCCGCAATCTTCGTGATGTCTTCGGCGAAAACGATCCCGCTCGCCGGCGCGCCGCCATCGACGAGATTTACACTGAAGATTGCGTTTTCTACGACCCCAGCAAGGGAGTCTATCGTGGCCGTGACGAAATCGACCGCATCGCGGGCGCGATCAAAGCTACTCACCCTGAATTCCGATATCAGCCAATTACCGAGCC
>Ga0185299_10000353_pt1 | contig 134481 bp, 113 predicted proteins | sample PaiPotPPA55metaG_FD_128002 | JGI IMG/M metagenome (GOLD analysis project Ga0185299, IMG submission 128002) | Iron sulfur acid spring bacterial and archeal communities from Banff, Canada, to study Microbial Dark Matter (Phase II) - Paint Pots PPA... ...
TTCACCGCTTCCGTGGGTTGGAGATTTATGCCAGCTATGGCAACACGAATCTTGGTTTCGCGGGTGATCGCGGTGAAGAGTCAGCCTACTTGCTTGCAGGTACTGGAGACGACAAAACGAACATCGTCGTCTACGCCGGCATATATAATGCGGCCGCCATTTACTCGCGCGACGTCGCCATTTCGGCCGACGCAGATAAAAGTGATTTCGGCAGTTTCGATCTCCGTAGCAGTAACATGGCGGGACGCGTGCAGGGCCGCTACTTCCTGGGTTTGGCGACGCAGCCGCAAAAGAGTCTCGTTGGCGGCTTGCTGACGCCAACCCCACATGCTGCGGCCAACCAGTTCAGTGATACGCAGTATGTTCGGAGCAATGCAAGTACCCGTGCGGGTGGGAATCGCATAGGAACCACCGGTATCACCCTCGAGCGTGCCAATTTCAACTTCGCCGATCTAACGCCGGACCTGGCGCCGACCGATCGCGAATATCTGTATGGTTCGTTCGATCGGGATCTCTGTGACAAATACCTGACTGTATTTGCCGACTTCAGATATTTCCGGCAATTCTGGGATGGCGGTTTGGCCCCGACACCGTTCACACCTGATGTATGGAGTGACACGGGTGGTATTGCTCAGGGTGCAGTTCAGCCCAACCCGCTTTTGCCTGGATTCAATCCGCTGGGTACTGTCGGTGCGCATCCGTTCGGCATCAGCAGCGCCGGTATCAGCGTGCCGACACAGAATGCGTTCAACCCATTTACGGTTGGCGACTACACCTCCAATGGTGGCTTTAACGGCGCCACCCCCATATTCTCTATCGCGAGCGCGGCGCCTCCGGGAACCGTGTTCACGACCGGTGTCAAATATCGCTCGCTGGAAGCTGGCTTGCGCACAGATAAAATTACAACCAATAACTACGAATTCACCGGTGGCCTGAAGGGTAACTTGGGCGAATTTTCTAACGCCTGGGATCAGCTGAAGACGTGGGAATGGGAATTCGGGCTCCGTTACAATGAAAGTAATCGTGTCCAGCGCTTCGGCGGAATTGTGAACAACAACGCGTTGCGAACCTTTCTGCTCGATACGGACCCGGCTACGGCCTTCAACCCGTTCGGCCTGAACAAAAACACCAAGACTGTGATTAACCAGGTCTTTGTCACCACGCACGACGTCGAAGAATCGGTACTTCTGACCGAAGATTTCGCGGTTCGTGGCGACCTGTTTAATCTCCCGGGCGGCGCCGTGCGGTTCGCCATTGGCGGTGTGCACGAGGGAGACACTTATTCGGATCAGCCCGACCCGTTGACCACAACCGGCCAAACCACTGGCTCGACGAACAGCCAGCCTACGCGGGGTAATCGTGACAGCTGGTCGATCTTCTGGGAAACACGAGTACCGGTCACGGGACCAACCTGGAATTTTCCGGGCGCTTACAGCTTGGAACTCGGTTATGCCGAACGTTTTGAGAGCTACAGTGATTTCGGTCAAACCGAACGTCCCAAGTTCGATGTTCGCTGGCAGCCGATCGATCAGTCTCTGACATTTCGTGCGGCCTACATTGAAGCATTCCACGCTCCGACGCTGTTCGAATTGTTCTCGGGATCGTCGCAATCGTTTCCGAACGTCCGTGACGCGCAAAACGGCAAGATAACTGCGCTGAATCCGAGCGGCCTTCCGACGGGTACTGAGCCACAAGTTCAACAAATTCTCCAGGGCAATCCTACACTGCAGCCGGAAATCGCCTATGAATACACCTACGGAGGTGTGCTTACTCCGGGCAAATGGTGGGCTCCGTTGCAAGGATTAACCTTGTCGGCTGACTTCATTCACATCGACATCCGCGGCTTTACAACCACCTTGGATCCGCAATTCCTGATTGACCACGAAAATCTATTTCCCAGTCAAGTCCAGCGCGGTGCGCCGCTTGGAGCCGGATTTAGCCCGACGCTTGGTCCAATCATCAACTTGGCTACCCCGTTCCAGAACCTTGGTCGCGAAGTCCTGAGCGCCTGGGACTTCGAAGTAGTGGAGATCTTCGAAACCAGCCGACTCGGCCACGGCGATTGGGGAACATTTACTGCAACCTGGAATGAAACCTATATGGCTGACGTTGATATCCAGGCCATTATGAACGGAAAACGTCTCACGGCGGTCGGCCAATTCGGTGGCGGTTTCCAGGGTGTAAACGGTGGCGGTTCGTTCACTCACAACCGCTGGTACGCCAGTCTGTTCTATGACGGCCCGAACGGCTCCTGGATGCAAGGCATCGATGGAGGTTTCGTCGTTCACTACGTTGGCCAATACTGGGATAACGAGGCTTTCAATCCCGAGACTCATGCGAGAAATGGCGGCCCCACGCCCCCGCTTGGCGGCGCCCGCAAAGTGCGCGAATGGGTTACGCTCGACCTGATCGTCAACTACACGTTCGATCTGCCACCGCCAGCGGCACAATCCGAAGTTGCCGGATATTCCAAGGATGGCGGCAAAAATGTGAAGATGAGCGGGAAGGATAAGAACGTGATGCCGGTTTCCACGGCCGAATACAATCCGTGCGGCTGGAGAGCATGGCTTAACAAGACCACCCTCACCTTCGGTATCGACAACGTGTTCGACAAGGAGCCGCCATTCGTGGCTGCCTCGTTTGAGAACGGGTACGACGAAAGTACTGCGAACGCCAAAGGCCGTCTCTGGTACGCCGCCATCAAGAAACAATTCTAACCAATTATCGATTTAGATTTCAGCGGCCGGGCCCCGAATGGGACCCGGCCGTTTGCTTTCGCACTAGCTCTCGCTAGCGCTGCCTCACCGGCGCGAAGAACATCACCTAGACGTAAGCCACAAGAGCTTTCTTTGCGGAGATCGTGATCCAAGCGATATCGCGAGACTTCTTTAGGGAAAAATGCCGCGTAAACGGACGGCCAGCGCGGATTCTGTTTGGAAGTCGTACCAGCTGAAATAATATCTGATCGGAATATGGGCCGCCCTTTTTCTGCTTCGCGTCTCGTTTTCTACGTTGCCGCGCTGATTTTATGCGGCGTAACGACCTTGGTTTATAAACCGGTGTGGCACGGCGGATTCATTTGGGATGACGATAGCTACGTGACAAACAATCTGTTGTTGACTGCGCCGGACGGTTTGCGCCGGATCTGGTTCACACTCGATGCGCCTTCACAATATTTTCCACTTTCTTATTCATTACTGCGTGTCGAGCGCTTGCTGTGGGATCTGAACTCCACCGGTTACCATTGGGTCAACATTCTTCTGCACGTTGCTAACGCGCTTCTGGTTTGGCGCGTCCTTGCCAGACTGGACGTGCCTGGCTCGTGGCTGGCGGCGAGCATCTTCGCCTTGCATCCAATCCAGGTTGAATCTGTCGCTTGGATTTCCGAAGTGAAGAACCTCCTGATGGGGTTCTTTTTTCTACTGACTCTCGTCACGTGGGTCCAGTATCTGGATCGGCGCGACCAACTCCGGCCCCTTTTGTACATCGTCGCGCTGGTATTTTATTTTTTGGCACTCGCCGCCAAGTCCACCGCTTGCACGCTTCCGGCCGCGCTGATTTTGATCTTGTGGTGGAAAAAGAAGCCGATCGACCGTCAGGCCATCGTCGAACTCGTTCCGTTCCTTGTACTGGCTCTCAGCGCGGGACTGATCGCAGTCTGGTGGGAAAAATACCATCAAGGCGCCCGGGTCCTGGTGCCACTCGCGCCATTGGAGCGAATATTAATCGCTAGCCGCGCCTTTTGGTTCTATCTCAGCAAGATTTTCTGGCCGTCGGATCTGACCTTTATTTATCCGCAATGGAAGATAGACCCATCAGATGTGACCGGGTATTGCTGGCTCGCAGCTACGGTTCCACTGATCGTGCTGATTTATTTTGCACGACGTTCCTTCGGACGAGCCATTGAGGTCGCTCTTTTATTTTTCGTAGCGACGCTGGCGCCGCTCCTTGGCTTCATCATGCTTTACACGTTTCGTTACACCTTTGTGGCGGACCATTATCAATATCTCGCTTGTATCGGCCCGATCGCGCTCGTATCGGGTGGCTTTATCAATCTTATCGATAAGGTCGGGATTGCGCGGTGGATGGCCTGGGCTGGTGCGTTCGCAGTTATCGCGTGTCTGAGCGTATTAACGTTTCGCCAGAGCGCGACCTATCGAGATTTGGAGACGCTTTGGAGATCCACAATTGCCAAAGATCCTGGATCGTGGATGGCTTACAACAACCTTGGCGTTGTAGAGTTCGAGAAGGGCAATATCGACGATGCGATCAGTAAATATGAACGCTCCCTCGAGCTCCACCCGGATTATCCGGAAGCGCTTTACAATCTCGGCAGCGCACTGCTGCAAAAAGGAAGAACCGAAGAGGCGATCAAGCTGTGTGAGAAAGCCCTGAAACTTCAACCCGGAGATGTGGATGCGCACGTCGTTCTCGGAAATGCGTTAATGGTCAAGCAAGACGTCGATGGGGCGATCAGTCACTATCGCGCGGCATTGACTCTACGTCCGGACGATGCAAACGCTCATCACAATCTTGGCGTTGCTTTGCAGCAACAGGGTAAAAGTGAGGAGGCTGCTCGCGAATTCGAAAAAGCAGGCGACTCCATTCCAAAAGGAAATCCGTGAGGTCGATCGTTTAATTAATCTTGATCCCAATAATGGGCTTTATGCTGCCGATAAAAGTCCAGCGTTTGCCGTAATCCGTCCTTTAAACCAACTTGTGGCGCCCAGCCAAGTACACCCTTTATTCTCCTGAAGTCAGAGTAGTAGTCGCCGATATCAATCGTTTTTCTGTCCTCAGGAAATGGAATCAATTCATAACCTCCGCCGCCATTTATTCGAACAAGCAGCTCTGCGAGCTCTTTCAAACTGATGTTCTCGCTGTGACCAAGATTTAGGATCTGCCCGTCGGAACGGTTGCTCATTGCGGCATCCAGGAGCGCCTCAACCACATCGGTTACAAAGTTGAAGTCCCGTCGCTGCGCGCCGTTGCCAAAAACATGGATCGGCTTTTGTTCGATCAGCTGCCGAATCCAGATTCCGAGAAAGGTTTGCCGTGCATCTTTTACGCGCATGCCGGGGCCGTAGGTGTTCGTCAACCGCAAAGCACACGAGCGAATTCCGTAAACATCGTTGTAAAGCAGGTGATACCATTCGCCAGCAAGCTTGTTGATCCCGTTCACGTCGACCGGATTGATGGGATGTTTTTCATCCACCGGAAGGTATTTTGGGCGGCCGTATACCTGGCGGGTGCTGGCAAAAACAATTTTTAGATCGCGATTATGCAAGCGGCAGGCTTCCAGGATTTGCAGCTGCGCCGCAGCGTTGATGTTCAAATCGGTCAAAGGATCGGTCATTGAATCGAGATGACTGGTTTGCCCAGCAAGATTGAAAAGAAACTGCCGGTTTTTGATCAACGCTGACATCGCGGCGGCATCGCGCACATCCGTTAGATCGACGGTCACGCGATCGCGGATGCCGTGAATGTTGAAGAGATTGCCGCCGTATTCGGGAATCAGGCTATCAACCAGCGTGACTTTCGAGCCTAGTTCGACCAGGCGTCGCGCAAGGGCAGACCCAATGAAGCCCAGACCGCCGGTGACGAGAACATCGGCGTCAGCGAATATGTTATAGTCTGGCGGCACGATTGAATTTTAGGGCGCGAACAGAAAGATTTTCTATAACTTTTCGCGCTTTTTTTGGCAAAATCAGGCAACTTTAAGCCTATAAACCTGCAATGCCTCAGGAAACCATGCCCGAACTATCGCTGGTAATTCCAGTTTACAACGGAAGTCGCACCATTGGCCAACTCGTTGAGCAGATCACAGAAGTGTTTGGATCGACATCCTTCGAAGTTGTTCTCGTCAACGACGGTTCCCAAGACGATAGCGAAGGAGTGTGTGCGCAACTTGCGGAGAGGTTTCCGCAGACCGTGGTCTTCGTGCATTTGAGCCGGAATTTCGGAGAGCACAATGCGGTCCTGGCCGGTTTCATGCAAAGCCGCGGCCGTTACGTGGCTGTCCTCGACGATGACGGTCAGAATCCGCCCGAAGAGCTGACGAGAATGCTGGAAGATTTGAAACGTAAGAATTACGACGTCGTCTACGGTCACTACATTGAAAAAAAACATTCAGCGTTCAGGAATTTCGGAAGCTGGTTCAATGACAAGATCGCAACAATAATGCTCCACAAGCCGAAAGGCCTTTACCTTTCGAGCTTCAAAGTAATGAACCGTTTTGTCGTGGATGAGATCATCAAGTACCGCGGACCGTATCCGTACACCGACGGCCTGATTTATCGTGTGACGCGCAATATCGGCCAGATTCCGGTGGAACATCGGTCGAGCGCGATCGGTCGATCACGATACACATTTCGAAAATTAGTGAGACTATGGCTTAACATGTTTTTGAACTTCTCGATCAAACCGTTGCGGCTTTCCATCTACGTTGGATTGCTCACTTCGTGTTTAAGTGTGGTCGCGCTGATCGCAATTTTGATCGACCGGCTTTGGATCACACCGAATGTGACGCTTGGAATTCCTACCGTGCTGGGAACCATCGTGTTGCTGGCCGGCATCCAGCTTATGATCCTTGGATTGGTCGGCGAATATCTCGGTCGGCTTTATCTCGACCAGACAGGCACCCCGCAATACGTAATTCGATACGTCAAACGGAGCGATTCAGGAAGCGATGCGGCCAAATGAATATGCGACAATGTTCCGTGTCGAGGAGACGCACTGGTGGTATCGGGCGTTACACCAACTGATTTTCCAAACACTGGAAGCCGAGTTGCCGGAGTGGCGGAACAAAAGAATTCTCGATGCGGGGTGCGGTACCGGTGCAATTCTGCAACGGCTGGGAAACCCGGATAAGAATGTTGGTATCGATTTGGCCGCCGAAGCGATCGCCTTCTGTCGCAAACGCGGACTAAACAACGCACACCAGGGGGACGTTTGTCAGTTACCGTTTGAAGACGCTTCGTTTGACGCGGTAATTTGTTCCAGTGTGCTTTATCACGAATGGGTGAAGGACGTCGCAATAGCAATTCGTGAGATGCGGCGGGTGCTTCGGCCAAATGGTCTTCTTCTCGTCAATGTTCCTGCGTTTCGTTTTTTGCAAAGCGCGCACGATGAAGCTGTGATGACGGCGCGACGTTTTAGGAAACCGGAGATCCGAAAATTGCTTCTCGAGGAAAATTTCGTGATTCGTCGCTTGATCTATTGGACGAGTCTTCTTTTTCGGTTAGCAGTATTGGCGCGCACGCTAGGCGGTTCGCAGATGGGGCGAGATTTCGAGACGAACGGGCCGTCACTCGTGCAGCGCGTCCTTGGCTAGGTTATGACGCTAGAACTACGTTTGCTGCGCCGGAGCTCGTTTCCGTTTGGGGTAGCGCTCCTGGCCGCGGCCACAAATAGGTCAACCGTTCGGCCAGTCGACCCTGGCGATGCGCGAAGCCGGAAAAGTCTGGGTTCGAGGAAACAAATAGGAACCGTCGGAGAAACGATGGAGGTGAATGTCCGGGCTATTTTCGAAAACTGTCTCCTCTATCTCGAGAACGGTCGTAATTCTACCGCCGCGCCCTACGATCTCACGGGCGACGTCGTCCATCGCGTAACCAGGTGCAGTTTCCCAGGCTGACCGCCAGACAATCCAGCGAACATGGTCAACGCCGAAGACGAATTCCGGCAGCCCGAGTTCGCGGGCTCGTTGATAGACCGGATATTGTGGCAGAATGCCCAACGCCTGGGGCAGTCGTGTATAAAAGTAGGTCGGCTCCCATCCGTAGTTTAGAATCAAAACATCCCCAGATCTGGCGTTCGCGCGAAGAAATTTGCAGGTTGTTGCAACCGTTCCGGGATTTTCCCGCCACAAATCGCGGACATATTTCGCGATGCCGGACCCGAGTACGCGATCGATGAGCCTGACGGGTACGTGAGTGCCCACCGAATATTTTCCGCAGCGAATGAGACCGCTCGGGTTCCAAGCCACCCATGGCGTCAGCTGCGCGATCTTGGTAAATCCGAAAACGAGCACAAGCGCAACACAAACCAGTATGTTTCCACGACTCATTTTAACGATCACTATTGCTGCGGCCATTGCCGCCAAGGGAAGGACAGGTGAAGCGAAGCGCATCCCGGCAAGCCAAAGGGCGTCGCTTGATTGTGTCATCGCGGTAGCCAAACCGTAGAGAGCGATCGCTCCCATGACGCTCAGTAAGATCGAGCTCTCATTGGCATCTAGAAACACACCCGATGTCGCGTCAGTCTGGGCTGGCTGCTCCGAATTTTTGCGTTTCCAATGAATCAACGCTGCTCCGAGAAAAACTACTCCCGTGCCGATCAAGGGTGTCACCGAAGTCGCTTCGATGAATGCCTGACCGCAGCGCTCGAGAAAATCGCCGAGCGTTTGGGGTGCACTAGTGTTGAGTGCGATTCCGGTGGAGAAAAGTGACGATATAGCGATCCAAGGCAAAGTTAGAAGCGCGATTGCGGGCGCCGCGAACCAGATCCAGCGCCGTTGCGTCTTAAATGGCCGGTAAATCAGACCCAGCGCTCCGAGCGCAACGACGGGTGCAATTCCATACGGATGCGTATGGAAGAGCAGAACAGAAACGAGGACAAACAACGCGCAGTCGCGCGCTGATTTCATTTCAAAAAAAATCCAAAACAACCAAACGACGAGCAGCATGTTGAGCGAGCAATAGCGGCATTGTCTGGCGAAAAGTAAAAATTGAACTGAAAGAACAAGCAGGGCGGCAGCGGTGAACGCGATTCGGCGGCTTTCCGTCGATCGCCAAAGAAAAAAGTAAACGAATAAGATCGACATCCAGCTTGCGATCGCGAACGGAAATCGCGCGGCGAAAGCGTTTTGACCGAAAACAAGGAACGATCCTGCGGTCAGGTAATATTGCAGCCACGGATGCGTCACCATGACGAGATCGCGGTTGAGACGCGCGCCGTGATCGGAATCTAGAAACGCGGCGCCGTCCCAAGCTTTGGGAACTCCGAACTTGAGAATGTTCGAAGCAAGCGCGGCCGTGTCGCCTTCGTCTTCCCACAAATAATCGGTTCCGAGGTTTGTGAAAACCAGGCCCGCACAGACGGCAGCCAGGAGCAAAACTGGCCAGTGAAAGCGCAACCGCTCTCGCGCATCAGAAATACTCATTCAAATTATCGAAATTTGAAACGTTACCTTCATTCCCGACAACGGCGGGGATTGTAGATGCCGGCGATTATTGCAACAAATGACTTTTTTAACTCGCTGCCTGGACTTTCGTATAGCCTGAATTGCACTGATTAAGGCTCCATTAATTTGGAAATCGATGCATTGCGAGTGGACCATCCAGCCCTGACAAGCTCGACATCTTTCTGCATGAAACGGCGAAGACTACCGTTTCGAGCAGTGGCTCCACCAAGATTTCCGAAGACGTTTCGCAAGGCGGAATTCTCGCTCTCGACTTTACTTCGATGACTTCATTTCCGTCAAAGGATGCGATGTTCTTTCCCCTAAAGATCCGCGGGATGGCAGCGAATACTGCCGTCTCCCTTTGTGTGCCCACAGGTAATCTTTGCCTGGACTTGTAAAGATCACCGCAAAGCCGATCGCCCCCGACAATCGCAACGGGCCGATGGGCTCGAAAGCTGTCGAAAATCTTGTCGGCATTCGGAGCGTCTACGCCTTCCGCCGATAAATCAAAATATGGTTCGCGGCCGGTTTCACGTTCGCCGGTTTACCGAACAAATAATAATCGGTCGCTTCATCAGAAATGTTCACGAGACCGACTTCCTCGTAGTTGGCGTCGCAGTACCTGTCGGCCCATCCGAAGATTGTTTGATCCGAATCAGGTCCAGCTGACCACGATTTGCTCATTACGACCAGAACAAGAAAACGAGGCCGGGCGGCTTCGATTTCGTGGATCATCTCCTCCTGCATTTGGTGCGCGTAAGGCTGCGGTTCCATCAATGAATAGGTATAGATGTATCCAGTGGCAGACAGCCGTTTGGAATAGAAATAAATTTGCGGCTCGGAACCTAATACCGCGATTTTGTCGGCCGGATTCGATTGTTCCCGGATGTAATCGGCAATTCGCACCGATTCCGGAAACGGGTTGGTGCCATTGACCAAACGGTTCGCTTCAGCAAGTGGAAGCTGAAAAAAGAAATCGCGCTCTGACCACAACGGAAACCCTAAACACGCTGCCAAAATAACCACGATAGCAAAACGAGCGGGCTCGATTTTTGTTTGAAACGCGCTAAACGCCGCGATGACGGCACATGCGCCCATCAACGCCGCCGCCGGAAGAGACAGAATGAAATAGTGAGGACGGAAATACAGCCCGGGACAGATGGCCACCGCTGAAAAAAGCGCGAACAGAATTAGAGGCCCGGCTCGATGCCTAATCGTTGGGTTAATGCTGAGCGCGATTAGTCCCAAAAAAGCAAGTAGCCATATCGGCCACGCGGTGCCGACCGCGTTGGGAAAATGCGCCGCGAGAATCTGGACTCCTTGGCCGAAGGAAACCTGGCTTCCGTATTGCATAGCGTAGGTGACAGTCCAGAACCAGAATTTTTCAAATACGCCCGCCCGCCATAAAAGAAATCCGGTAACAAGGCAGGGCGTCCCAGCGCCGATGATGAAAAGCACGTTGCGAGAAAGCGTCTTTTTGATTCCAAGCCTAGCGCGGCAATCGTGGGCCAATGAGTACATTAAGCCAAAAAGAGCGAAGAAAATTCCCGGCTGTTTCATCAAGAACGCCATCCCAAAAAGGAAGCCGCTGGTAAAAACCGGAACAACCGATTGGCGATCCGCCGATCGCAAAAGAAGGATTGTCCCGGCGACGGCAAACAAAACCACAAAGTGGGCGGCATGCGCTGCTGTCCCGAGCACATGCGGCATGAGGGAAAGCACGGCATAGCATGCCGCGCTTGCTATCCCGCCAAGTTCGCCCAGAAACCAACGGCCGAGCAAATAAACGAGCCCAATCGTGATGAGATTGACTAAAGCCAATCCGATATGGATGGCTCCATTTGACTGCCCCAAAAGCGACATAATTAAAGCATAGGCGCCGGCGGTGCCGGGAAGTTTCATGCTATAAGCCAGCTTATAGGGCGGGACACCGAGCAAGAGCAGTTGTCCGCCGTAGGCGTACTCGCCCTCGTCCCGCTCCAAGGGCAAACCGGAAAGCCGAACCCTGGCGACGAGAACGGCGGTGATCGTTGCCCCGAACAGAACCCAAGCCGCGGTGCGCAAGGCAGGGTTGTAAGAGGTGGAATTCGCTTTCACGGCCAGAGGTCGGGCAATCCCGAGTCTGCCTGATTCCAAGGCGTTGCCAATAGGCAGTTCGCACCCAGGCTCGTGGCATAAGCTGTGCTTATGGTGATTATAGCAATTATGATTACAATAAGCATCCACCCTTACACCTTGCGCAAAGCCGGCCTGGTCGGCCTGGTCCTATTCTGTCTCTCCTGCCTCTCCGCTTTCGCCCAATCTAACTACACCACCGTTAAGTCCACGCCCTACGACCGGCAAATGACCCGGATTCGGCCGATTCTCACTTCCGGCACCGGGCACAAAGACCAAAACCTATCGATCGGCTTGGTAAATAACTGGATCGGAAATTTGCGCGCGATTCCGTACGGATTTTCCATGGAATGGAAGACACCGGACGAAGTCCGTCTCGGCGCATACGCAGATTGTAAAGGTAAGGCGGTCGCGCTCTACAACGCAATGCACTCCCGGGGCGCTGAGAATGTCCGCCTCGTGATCGGAAAACGCTCCTGGACCAGTCGTAAAACACACGCGTGGCTTGAATGGACCACAGCCAATGGGACCTACATTCTTGATCCGACGATCAACTGGAGTGCCTTCCGGGCAGACAGAGCGGGCCATAGCTCATATATTCCGCTATATGCTTATGCCGGCACACAGAAGTTTCGCGCTGCGCCGAGCGGGGGCCTCTTGGCCAGCAATTCTGTGTATGCAGGGCAACACGTCGCCAGCCGGCTTTAGTCGAAGCTTTTTGTGACGTTGTTCGGCCGGTCCAATTGGGCCGGCCGCACTGTTTTCAGGTGGGGAGCGAGCTGAGCTCTGAGGCGTGAAAAAATCTCACCCCTAGCGAAGATTTGTATTGCCAAGAACAGGATGGGCGAGGTATTATCCTTTTTGTAGCTATGGAAATTATGAGCGCACATTTATCTCGCTTTTACCGGGTTGGGGCTATTATTTGCGGTATTGTTCTGGTTACTGGATTGCAGTCGTTCGCCCAGCAATCGCCAGTTTCGGCGCGTAATTTCGCGCGGCTGAGCGCCGGTGCTCGCATCGACGACAATCTCGCACAAATCGCGCTCATTTCCGATCATCCGAGTTTTGGCTACACCCTTCCCGAGGGAACCAGCGAGCTCGTCTTGTCGCTTTCAAAAATCGAAAATTTTGATGTGATCACTTTCGCGAACCGCGACAGCGTCGGCACGGTTTGGATTTCCACTTCAAATTCGAGACTGGCCGCGGGCAGTTCGCAATGGCATCTGGTTGCGCAGCAAAGCCTCAGCGCGAACGTCACCAAAATTAAAGTCGGCCCAACCGAAGCGAAGTACGTCAAGTTTACATTCAAAGTGGTCAAGTCGGGCCGGATTGCTGACCTCGGCGTTTTTTCCACGGCGATTCCGAATCTGATGGTTGCCAACACCGCTCTGGCTGGCGGTTCGGAAGGTGCGACCGACGGCAAGGATGGGAAAGATTTCGCCGCGGGGAAGGATGCGAAAGAAGCCAAGGAAGTTGCCGAAGGGCCTCCGGCTGAAGGACCCCCTCCAACTCTACCTGATCCGCCTCCGTTCGTGTTCGTTCCTCAGATCAGTCCATAGGGGGATACTATTTAAGCTCGAACCCATCCATCTCTGTGGTGGATGGGTTTTTTGCGTACCCACTCGGATCAAAGTTCGTCGCGGAGAATGTTGAAAATCTCGGTGTTGTCGATTGTGCCGTGTAAGACTTCGCTTCCCCGGCCGGATCCAAAGGCGACCACGTCTTGGACGGTCGGCTGTGCGAACGGCGCGTAAAACGCCGCCGGCTGAGATTGCTCCTTTTGCACTGCAGGACTTGGCGAAGACTCGCGCTCATTCTCCGGAAGTTTTGCCGCCCCATAAGACTGCATGCCTTTCGGGCCGGTTGCCCAGGTGAGCCACGGTTGTCCTGCCGGATTTAAGCCAAGCAGAGCAATGCCGCTGTCTTTGCGAAAGGGAAACCCGTTTACGTGCAATCCGCCGATGGCAACGTCGCCACATACGATGATTGTCGATCTTCCGCCTGCGTAACGATGAGCCGTTGCCACCGCACGATCGAACTCCGCGGTCAAGGTTAACGCCTTTTCAGCATCATTGGCTTGTGCCGCTTCGCGCATTCGCGCCGCGTCGACCACCAGGACGTAGCCGCGTTGATTGTATTGCAACAGCTCAATCGCGCGACGCACCATATCGGACAAGCTGGGTTCGTCGCTCCAGTTTTGGTTGGAATCGCGAGGGCCCTCGTTATCGGCAAACGCTCCGAACAATTTTGGCCTCCGCCATGGCGGAATGGCTTCTAGCTCTGCGCGGTTCCGGACAACGTCAAAGCCGTTTCCGCGCATTTCGAGCAAAAGATCACGATGATCCTGCCGGTGGCCTTGCTTCGTTTCGGGAAGAAATTCGGCTGCGCTCGCTCCGAGTCCGATGTCGATCTTGCCTCCTTCTGCAAATTGCAGCGCTAGTTGTTCGCTGTCGCCGGCATTGTTTGAATGCGCATAGAATGCCGCACAGGTTGGGTTCGTTAAATTTCCATCGCTGATCAACCCGACTGCTCTCCCGCGTTCACGGGCCAGTTCGACGATCGTCGGCACGGGTTTGCCATTCGAATCAATTGAAATGGAACGGTTGTTGACCTTCACGCCCGTTGCCAACGCGGTCGCCGCGGCTGCCTGGTCGGCCACCGCGAAATCTCTCGAATAATTTTTGACTAGCGCCACGTGCGGCATGGTGTCGACGGCCAGGCGTGCGTCAGCTCCACCGAGATAATCTCGTGTGATCGCAACGCGCTCCGGCGCGAGGCCTTCCCCGATAACGAGAATGATTCCAAAGGCCCTTTGCACTACCCAATGCTGAAAGTAGAGCACGCCGAGACCGGCAAACGCTATCAGACACAAAAGGGCGAGTAATTGGTTACGCCACTTCACGAGCGCGATGTTGAAGGGCCGCTCACGATTGTCAAACCTGGCCACAAACGAAAGGCCTTGTCCGGATTCCTAATCGTCGGCAAAGTGCGCCATGGCAGCGCCGGTAATGCTCATCATCCGCGATGGGTGGGGCATTAATCCGGGAGGAAGAGCCAAGGCCAAAGAGAACGGCGACGCCACACTCCTGGCACACACCCCTTTTCACGACAAACTTTATCGTGATTATCCGGGCAGCAAGTTGAGCGCAAGCGGACCGGACGTCGGTTTGCCGGAAGGACAAATGGGCAATTCGGAAGTCGGACATCTCAACCTCGGGGCGGGCCGAGTTGTTTACCAGGATCTGACTCGAATAAACAAAGCGATTGCAGTCGGCGAATTGAAAAAAAATCGCGTCGCGCAGGAAACGTTTGCTGCTGCACATGGGCACCGGTTGCATTTGTTAGGCTTGGTTTCTGACGGCGGTGTCCACAGTCACTTCGATCACATGATCGCGCTTGCCAACGAAGCCAAAGCCGCTGGCGTGAACGAAATTTTTGTGCACGCATTCACCGACGGCCGCGATTCCTCGCCCACCGGTGGGCGCGAGTTTCTGAGAATCTGCGAGGAGAAACTTTGCCAAAGCGGGGCGCAGATCGTGACCGTTGTTGGCCGCTATTTTGCGATGGACCGCGATCGGCGTTGGGACCGGACCAAGAAAGCGTGGGACGCGGTCGTTCTCGGTCGCGGCGAAGTTTGCGAAGACTCGCCGCCGCAAGCGTTGGATCGACAATATAAAGCTGGCAAGACGGACGAGTTCATGCCGCCGCTGATCTTTTCTCATGCGAATGAGCAGAGAGTTCGAGACGGCGACGTCGTTTTATTCTTCAATTTTCGGGCCGATCGCGCGCGCCAGCTTTCGCAGGCGTTTTTGCTCAAGGATTTTGACGGGTTCGACCGAGAAGTTTGGCCGCAGACGAAATTCACGTCACTGACCCAGTACGATGTTCGCTATCCGTCGCCTTTCATTTTCGCACCGCAAGAACTCAAGAACATTCTCGGCGAGCTTGTGAGCAAAGCTGGCAAGACGCAGCTCCGCATTGCTGAGACCGAAAAATACGCGCACGTGACGTATTTTTTTAATGGTGGCGTCGAAAAGCCGTTTCCGGGCGAGGAGCGCCTGCTCGTTCCATCGCCGAAAGTCGCTACCTACGATCTCAAGCCCGAAATGAGTGCGTTTGAAGTGACCGACGAATTGCTAAAACGGCTCGACAAGGTTGATCTAATCATCCTGAACTTTGCTAATCCCGACATGGTTGGCCACACCGGCGTGGTCGCGGCCGGCATCAAAGCGGTCGAGGTGGTCGACCAATGTTGCGCCAAAATCATTCCGCGGCTGCTCGAGCTTAACGGTAAAGCCGTTGTCACCGCCGACCACGGTAACTGCGAACTGATGCGAAATCCGGACGGCTCACCCAATACTGCGCACACGACGAATCTCGTTCATTTCATTTATGTAGCGAAAGATGCGTCGGGATTCCGCTGCGAAGATGGGAGCCTCGCTGATGTCGCGCCGACCCTTCTGTTTTTGCTCGGAATGGAAAAGCCGAAAGAAATGACCGGCCGAAATTTGCTTGTCCAGCACGGTTAATGTCGACCGGGGCTGGTTACGTTCTCAAAGCCAATGTTTAGAGATCGATTCAACGTGCGGGTGCCGGCGCGGGCGATCCTTTCCAGAAATCGCGTTTGATTTTCGGGATCGGTTTCATGCCAAATAGGTTTGCGTTCCAAAACCAGATCATCATTCGATTCGATCAATGCGCCCCAGCCGATCGGGATTTCCGGTGCGCGGAACAATTCGGCGGGCAATACGAGAAAGAACAGGTTTGCGCAGCGATAGCGAATCAGGGTTTCGAATTTGGTACAATCGTAAAGCCGGTTGTGAAGTGCGCGAGTTTGACGAAGCACTTGTTTGTAGCCGCGATGATCGATCGCTTCGAAGTTGTGTGAGTCGAACTCGGCGAAGAGCGAATCCTGGATGCGTAAAGCCGGGTAATGGATTCGCAGATTTCTTTCCAGAATTTCACGGCGCTGGTGAACTTTTTCCAGACGCCGCATAGCCGTGGACGCACAACCGTTATCGCGACGAAGATCCACCGGCGCCTGCTTGCATTCGAAAACTGCAGTTACGCTTGGCCACTTGCCGTTCGCGCGGTATGCGGCCAGATCCGCGCGGTACCGGCATCGCGGCAAGGTGACTTCCAAAGCGCATGCGGCATAACCCTGGCGTTGCGCCCAAAGCAGGGCCAGACGCTTTAAACGGGAGTGCGCTTCCGTTTCGCCGCGGCCGTTTTTCAGGCGTTGATCCATCCGGCCAATTCGCGTGCCCAGTAGGTAACAATGATGTCTGCGCCGGCACGTTTAATCGAAGTCATGATTTCCATGACGGCGGCACGCTCATCGACGACTTTCTTTTCCGCGGCGGCTTTGATCATCGCGAATTCACCGCTGACGTGATAGACGGCGGTCGGTTTGCCAAAGCGCTCTCTCACTCGCCAGAGTATGTCGAGATAGGGAAGAGCCGGCTTAATCATGATTATGTCGGCGCCTTCATCGATATCGAGCGCGACTTCGCGCAACGCTTCATCAGCGTTAGCGGTGTCCATTTGATACGTCCGGCGATCGCCAAACTGCGGAGGGCTTTCAGCTGCGTCGCGGAACGGTCCGTAAAATACCGACGCGAATTTCGCCGCGTAGCTCATGATCGCCGTGTCAGTAAACCCGCCAGCATCGAGTGCTTCACGAATTGCGCCGATGCGACCGTCCATCATGTCGCTTGGTGCCACCATGTCGGCGCCGGCTTGCGCGTGTGAGAGCGCTGTCTTCACCAAAAGTTCGACGCTCTCGTCGTTAAGAACATAAAAGTGTTCGCCGTCGATGCGTGTCACGCCACAATGTCCGTGACTCATGTATTCGCACAGGCAAACGTCGGTGATCGCGACGACCTCAGGGCATTTCTTTTTGATCGCGCGTAATGCTTTTTGAATAACGCCATTTTCGGCATAGGCGCCGCTCGCTTGTTCGTCTTTTTTGTCCGGGATTCCAAATAGTAAAATCGCTTGCAGTCCGGCGTCCTGCGCCTGCCTCGCTTCATCGACAACTTCATTAACGGTGAGTTGAAAAACGCCAGGCATGCTGGGGATCGCGCGGCGCTCGTCGATTTTGTCACTGATGAAAAGCGGGAGAACAAAGTCATGCGCGGTCAAATTCGTCTCGCGTACGAGATTTCTAAGCGCGGGCGAGCGCCGTAATCGACGCGGGCGATGGACCAATTTTCGCACGCGACGAGGCTACGCGTTTGGATAAACTCCCGCAAGCCAATGGCTGATTATCTCCTAATAGACATCAGCAATTCGTTCACCAAGCTCGCGTTCGCGACGCGACGAAGGATCTCGAAACCGATGCGCATCGAAACTCCAAAATTCGCGAGCGCACTTCTCAAACGCTTCATTCGAAATCGAAAGATCGATATGTTCGTCGTTTGTTCGGTAGTGCCGAAGAGAAACGCTGTGGTTCGACCAGCCGCAAAAGGAGCGAAAATTTTGTGGTTAACGCCGGCAATTAAGCTCGGAGTCGGAATTGATTATCCAAATCCGAAGAAGATTGGGGCAGACCGGCTCGCAAATGCGGCCGCTGTGACTGCGCTTTATGGCTGCCCGGCAATCGTTGTCGATTTCGGAACCGCAGTGACGTTCGACATTGTTTCGGCACAACGAAGATACATCGGCGGCGTGATCGCGCCGGGCCTGGAGTCGATGACGAATTTTCTTTATCAACGCACCGCGCTGCTGCCGAAGCTTTCGCTCAAGGAGCCGCGGTCGGCGGTCGGAAGATCGACGATCGAGGCAATGCGCGCCGGCGCCGTAATCGGGTATCGCGGCCTGGTTCTAGAGATCATCGCCAGGATCAAAGCCGAGCGCTTTGCTCGGCAAAAAGTCCGGGTGATCGCCACCGGCGGCTATGCCGGTCTGATCGCGGCCCATCTGGATGAGATCGATGCGGTCCACCCGAATTTAACCCTGGAAGGGTTGCGAATCGTGGCGAATTTGAACCGGTAAAAGGGCCGCCACAGCTCCGCGGGATGGCTTCCGAAAATTTCTGCGGCCGCCCAGCATTTTTGGCTTGTAATCGAAGACGCAAAAAGGTTTCATACCCTGAGGCCATGAAATTCCGGAAAATCGCGGCTATCGCCGTGCTCGTGCTTGGGTCTTTGGCGGCAGACAACGTTGCTCCGTCGAAGGCAGAACTGGAAGCAATGTACGACAAAGCGTTTCGCGCTTTCGATTCGAGCAATTTTCCGGAGGCGTTAAAACAGCTCGACTCAATCGACGCGCGTCAACCCGATCTTGCCGAGTCGCAGAATTTGCGCGGCGTGATTTACATGCGGCAAGGGATTTACGACAAAGCTGAAGCTGCGTTGCGTGAAGCTTTGCGCATCGATCCGAAATTCTGGAATGCGCGTTTTAATTTGGCCGAAATTCCGTTTCTGAGAAAAGATTGGGCCGAAGCGCGCAATCGCTTTCAAGAATTGCTTTCCAGCAACGCGTCCGAACTGCAAGGCGAGGCAACTCAGCTCATCCAATACAAGATTCTCCTGACCTATTTGCTCGAAGGTAAGGAGAACATGGTCGATTCGATTCTGGCCAAGTTCGAACTTTCGCCGGACACGCCGGCCGTGCATTACGCCAATGCTGCTATCGCGCTGCAGCAAAAGAACACCCAGGAAGCGCGCGATTGGATGGCACAGGCCGAAAAGAGTTTTTCGCCTCAACTGAATAAGCTCTTCGCCGAATCACTTTACGAAGTCGGCTGGCTGCAAAAGCAGGCTGGCCAACAGCGCGCGGCCCTGGAATTGACGTCGCCTTCGGAACGCGTTGCAAAGTCCAAAGCGTTCGCCAAGTCCCGAGTTGAGCAGGCGCGTCAGGCATTTCAGCAACGCGACCTCGCTTCGGCTCTAAAGTTTGTGAACGACGCAGATGCGGCTGATCCGAATCAGGCCGGCATCATTAATTTGCGCGGTGAAATTTTAATGGAGCAAAAGCAATTCGACCAGTCCGAAGCCGAATTCAAAAAAGCACTCAAGGCAGACCCGAAGTTTCGCCAGGCGCAATTCAATCTGGCGTTAGTGCCGCTCAAGAAAAAGGATTACACCACGGCGCGCGATCGTTTCGAAGCGCTTTTGGGTAAGACGCCCGGCGGGGACAAAAGCGAGGCCGCTCAGATTATCAAATTCAACATCTTCATGACTTTCTTGTTGGAAAGCAAAGAAAGCCGCGCCCAGAAGATGATGGAGCAATTCCAGTTTACCGGTGACACGCCGGCTCTTTATTATGCACAGGCCGCGTGGGAGTTTAAGCACAACAATCCGAACAAGGCGACAGATTGGATTACGTCCGCGAAGAAAATCTATTCACCTGCTCTGAATCTCGTTTTCGCGGATTCGTTTTACGATCTTGGCTGGCTGCAAAGTCCGGCGGTTGCGACATCCCCGGCGCCGGCAGCGGAAGCGGCCAACGCCCTGGCTGAAGCACAGACCGAAGCAAGCCCGGCCATTGAACCGAGTCCCATTCCGGGCGCTGCCCTGGCCAAGAATAAGGCTGGTGCGCCGGCAATTGCTGGAATGGAAGCGACTGCGCCCAAGCCGGAGGAAACTGCCGCCAGTGCTGCAGTTAAGGAATCCACTTCGCGTGCCCCTCAATCGTTCGCGGCTGGAAGCCCGGCTAAACCGGAAGAAATACCGACTGCTGCGGCACCCACTTTTTCGCCAGTGGTAGAGACGCCAGTCGCCGAAGCAAATGCAGCTGCGTCAGCGGCAATTCCGAAGGAACAGCCCGCGGCGCCAAAGACGGCAACGAGCAAACCGGCGTCTCAGGCCCCGGCTGAAGCTCCTGCCGCAAAGGCACCAGCTGTCGCAGCAGCGAAACAACCAGCCGCGGAGCCACAGCAATCCGCGCCTGCAACAGTTCTCGCGCCTGCCCGCGTGACTGAAACGCCGCGAAGAGGGGTGGACGCACAAAGCCTGTTGGTAGGCGGATTGGTTTTGGCCGGATTGGGTTTACTGGCTTGGGTCATTGTTCCGGAAGTTCGCCGCCGCGGAATTCACCTGCCGAATTTCCGCCGCGCTGCGCCTGCAACCGGTCTGCAATTGAGCGGTATGGAACTTGCAGCGTCGACTTCACCACAAAAGGAATTGAAAGTGATGCCGCGAGTAACTGGTGGACCGAGACAGGTTTCGTTGAAACTAAAAGCTTCCGAGCCGTCATTGCGCCGCGCGGTAGTGCCAATTAGCAAACCTGGCCGGGTCTTTGGCAATGGTAACGGTGGCGCCGCGGTTTTGGAACCTGCGGTCGAAGCCAACGGTAAACGTCACGTCGAACCGGAGCCGGTCGAGGAAGCTTTCGAATCTGTTGGTCCAGTGATGGAAGCCGTTGGATCGGTGATGGAGCAGGGTGGGATGGAAGCAGCGCCTGTCGCCGAACCGGAATGGGTTTCGCAACCAGTTGAAATTCCTAGATTCGAAATGCCCCAGCCGGCGTTCACCGAACCCGAACCGATTGTTGTGCCGGAGCCAGTGTCCTCGGAGCCCGAACCGATTGCGGAACCAGAACCAATCGCTGCGGCGGAACCAGAACCAATGTTTGCTCAAATGGCAACGGTTTCTGAGCCGGAGATCGAACCTGTTGGCCAAGGTCAACCGATTCCTCAGTTGACGCCTGTTGAGGAACCGTCGATCATTGAGGTCACCGAACCCGAGCCGGCCGCATTTGAGGCGCTTCGTCAACCAAGTGAAGCGTTTGTTTCGCCGGAACCGGTTATTGAAACACCAATTTACGAACCAACCACACCAGTAATCATGCCTGAACCGATCCAAATCCCAACCGCTCAACGAGGTGGCTCACCTCAACCAGCCGGCGCCATGCAAACCTCCGTGCAACTCAGCTTCGCTTTCGAGATTGCATCGATGCAACTGACTCCGACCTTTAAGATGGGCGCGCTGCAATTGCGGCCGGCCTCCAAGGTTGTAACAATGCGTCTGGCCGGCTCTTCGCCGCAGCCAGCGATGAACCTGCAGGTAACTTTCGAGATCGCCCGAATTCAGCCGGCTGGCGGTACTCTGGGCAGCGTTCGCCTGACGCCGTCACAACAGCAGCGTCCAAGCGTTGTCGGTTCGCCATCATTCACGGTTGGCGGCCTCCATTTGGTTTCGGATTTCGCCGCGGCGCCACTTCAGCTTACGCCATCCCAACAGGGTCAGGCGGCTGTGCACGTGGTAGCGCCGTTCCAGATCGCAACGGTCGAATTCTCACCGTCGTTCGAAATCTCATCCATCGTGCTTAATTCCAACTCGAAACAAGTAATGGTGCAGCTGCCAAGCGCCAGCGGCGCGGCAGTGGAGGGAGCGCCGATGTTCGAGATTTCAAACCTGCAACTCACTGGCAGCGGCGAGATCGGAATGATGCAGTTGAATTTGCTCGGCCCGGGTCCGAGACGAGCGGCTTAATCCGTTACCGAGATAGACATCTTTCGGCAGAGCGACTTGCAAGAGTCGCTCTGTTTGTGTACCGGCGGTTATCTTGCCTTCACGAAGGCGCTGCGATTCAGCGACCGTAGTTCTTTCGGAAGAAATTCGCCGTCACGGCGGATCAGTTTCCCGTCGAAATAAATTTCGCCGCCGCCATAACTCTTTCTCTGGATGCTGACCATGTCCCAATGGACCTGACTACGGTTGCTATTGTCGGCTTCCTCGTAGGCCTGACCCGGCGTGAAGTGAAACGAACCTGCGATTTTTTCGTCGAATAGGATGTCCCGCATCGGTTCGAGGACGTAGGGATTAAATCCGAGCGAAAACTCTCCGATGTAACGGGCGCCCGCGTCGGAATTGAGGATCTTGTTCAGTTTTTCTGTTTGGTTGCTGGTCGCCTTAGCAACTTTGCCGTTTCGAAAATCCAGGCGGATCCCGTCAAAAGCGATGCTTTGGTAAATGGTCGGGGCATTAAACGTAACGTGTCCTTCCACTGAATTCTTGACCGGCGCCGTGAAAACCTCTCCGTCGGGAATGTTTCGATCCCCGCCGCAAATGACCGCCGGGATTCCCTTGATGCTGAAGCGCAGATTGGTTCCCGGTCCTTTGATCTGGACGCCATCTGTTGATTCCATGAGCTGCTTCAATGCTTTCATCCCCGGCTGGAGTTTCTCGTAGTCGAGGGTGCAGACCTCGAAATAAAAATCTTCGAACGCTTCCGTGCTCATTCCCGCCAGCTGCGCCATAGAAGGAGTTGGCCAGCGCAACACGCACCATTTTGTTTTTTTGACTCGTTGGTCCTGCACCGGCCGCATTTTCTTGGCGACTAACTGCATTTTGGCGACCGGAACGTCCGACAATTCGGTGATGTTATTGCTGCCCCGAAGTGCGATGTAAGCGTGCATCTTTTTCATTCGAGCCAGCTCATGAGTCGCCGCGAAATCCAGCTGTCGATTAGAGGCATCCATCGCCAGTTCGCGGCTGATCCGGTTGCGCTGGACTTGTACGAACGGAGTCGCGCCGACTTTTCGCGCCGCGCGAACCAGCGCTATCGTCATTTCATCGGGAACGTCAAACGCTTCGATCAAAAGGTTCTCATTCCGTTTCAGTCTGGTCGAATATTCAACCAGAAGTTTTGCGAGCTTATCGAAGCGCGAGTCGTGCATAGAATCCTACAATTCCATTGAGTCGACCGGACGCAACCGCAGCGGGGCTCAATTATCTTCGTCGCCGGAATCTTGCGGCAAAAGTGCCGTCAAAGTGGTCACTGAACGGCAGCGTTCTCCGTTCCTCTTCTAATCGCAACATCGGCATCTCCGTGAGCAGCGCTTGCGCGACGCCTTCGTTCTCTTCCTGTTCGAGGCTGCATGTACTATAAACCAGAAGGCCGTCCGGCTTTAGTAGCGGGAGTACGGCACGCGCTATTTCGACTTGGCGGGATTGCATCCGGAAAAAGTCGGTTGGTCTTAATCGCCATCGCACGTCGACACGACGTCGCATGACGCCTGTGTTGCTGCACGGCGCGTCGACTAAGATTCGATCGAACGGAGCCTGAGACTGAATTTCCTTAGTAACCTGTTCTTTCGTCCAATCATGGCGAACAACTTTCGCAATCCGAACCCCGAGGCGCGCAAGATTCTCCTGAACGAAGCGCAGTCGATCGTTGTCGCGATCGCAGGCCACGATCAAGCCATTGTTTTGCATTAATTCGGCAAGATAACCGGTCTTTCCGCCAGGGGCTGCGCAGGCGTCGAGGATCTTATCGCCGGCTTTCGGTTCCAATATTTTGCACGCGATCGCCGTGCTTGGATCCTGAACGTAGCAATCTCCGTAATTAAGCGCCTCGCTCGGTGACGGGAGCTCAACAAAGTTCGACAGGTTGGGGAGTGAACGAGCCTCCCGATAGTGTTCGAGAAAATTCTGGCGATCGATCTTTAATTGGTTGATGCGCGCGTAAAGAGGCGGCGGCCGGTTGTTCCATTCGCACAACGCGGTGGTTTCTTCATCTCCGAACTGTTTACTCCAGCGTTTGATCAAAAATCGTGGATGCGAAAATCGAACCTCGAGCGGCTGAGCTTTCAGTTCGTTCAATAACTCCTTCCGCTTCCGGACCGCGGAACGCAGGATTCCGTTTACGATTGGATGTTGTCGCTTTGGCACGAGCTCGACGGTCTCGAAAACAGCCGCATGCTCGGGCGTTTTCGCGATAAACAACTGGTAAAGACCGAGACGAAGAACATCCCGAAGATCGGCATCTACTCGAGTGGGCCGAACGGCGGCGATCCAGAAGTCGAGCAAGGTGAGGTTTCGAAGCACTCCGTAAAATAATTCGACTGCAAAGGCGCGATCGGCTGATTCCAGCAGCGAACTGGACAGGAGCCGCGAGATGATTCGGTCGGCGAAATCCTTTTTCGTCCGCCAGGTTTTCAGCGCGGCGAGAGTAACTCGGCGAGCTGACGGCTGCGCCACAACGATTAGCTCGGGATGACGCTGGCTCGGCCAATCGAATGATAATGAAAGCCAAGCTCGCCCATCGTTTCTGGATTCAGAAGATTGCGTCCATCAAAAACGATCGGCGTCGTCATCTGCTTCTTGACCTCAGCGAAGTCGATATTGGCAAACTCTGGCCATTCCGTCGCGATTACCAGCGCCTCGGCCCCATTGACCGCGTCCAGGGCCGACTTTTCGAATTTCGCGTCCGCGACTGCTTTGAGTTCGCCCGCCTTGTCCATTCCTTTTGGATCGTAAACACTGACGTGCGCCCCTTCGTGGAGCATCGAGTCGATAAGCTCAACAGCGACAGACGAGCGAACGTCGTCCGTATCGGGTTTAAATGTGAGCCCCCAAACCGCGATTCTCTTTTCCCGTAACACCCACAACGTGTCGCGAATGAGCTTAAGAAAACGCTCTTTTTGCAACCCATTAATCCGCTGCACCTCTTTGAGCAATGTGAACGGGACGCCGAGCTGATCGCTAATGTGGATGAATGCGGCCACATCTTTCGGAAAACAGGAGCCACCATAACCAATACCTGCGTTTAGGAATTGGCGGCCAATCCGGCGGTCCATTCCGATCCCGTCAGCGACCTTTTCCACGTCCGCGCCGCTGACCTGGCAAATCGCCGAAATGGCGTTGATGTAGGAGATTTTCAACGCGAGGAAAGAATTCGCAGCGTGCTTGATCAACTCAGCGCTGTTGATGTCCGTGACCAGGATCGGCGCCATGAATGGCTCGTACACCTTCTTCATGAGGTCCACCGCATTCTGGCTTTGCGCGCCGATGACGATTCGGTCCGGATGCATCAAATCATGAATAGCGCAGCCTTCGCGAAGGAATTCGGGATTACTGACAACGTCAAACTTCGCACCGCGGCGGTTGTAGCGTTTGATCGTCTCCGCGACGCGCTCACCGGTTTTCACTGGCACCGTGCTCTTATCGACGATCACTCGATAGTCATTCAGAACGTCCGCAATTTCACGGGAAACTTTCTCAATAAAGCTGAGATCGACTTCTCCGTTCGGTTGCGGCGGTGTCGGGACGGCAATGAAGACAATTTGTGAATTGTCCACTCCTTCACGAATGCTGCTGCTAAAGCGCAGACGATGAGCAGAGACATTGCGATGGATGATTTGTTCCAAACCGGGTTCGTAAATCGGGATGCGGCCCGATTGTAGCGTTTTGACCTTGGCTTCGTCGTTATCGACGCAGATCACATTGTGTCCGACGTCTGCAAAACACGCGCCGGTGACAAGACCGACGTAGCCGGAACCGATAATCGAAATATCCATCAACAGAAATGTCGCTAGCTACTCAACCTAGCATAATACAGGGGATGTTCATTGCCCCTGGCTCCCTGGATCGAAATTCAAATCGAAACCGAATTTGGGGAATGCCTTGAGGCTAAAGGTAAAAAGCACGCCGTACTCCTGTTTGTTGCCAGTGTTGTCTCGAATGACGGCACCGAAAGACGCCGTCCAGTTCGACAAGTCTCGGTAAATGGCGTAGCGCTGTTCCTGGAAGAGGCCAATCGTGCCTTCGTATTGCTCTTGAAATCCAAAGCCCCAGTTGTCACTGATACGATAGTATCCGCCAACCACGAAGAGGCTGCTATGTTGGAAAAATGGATTGTCGTTGAGATAGCGATGACTGACATTGAGCTCGAGGTTGGCGGCGGGTTGAACGGCGATGGTTGTATTCACTTCAGTAAAACCGGAACTGAATGCTGGAATTTGTGAATCAATCGATAACGATGCCCAGGGCAACGGAGTGAACCGCAATTTATTGAAGAGATTCGAGTACATCCGACGGTCGTAGGGATCGTTGAAGTTCACGTCGAAAAACGTGTCCAACTCCAGCCAGGTCACTGTCACATCATCACGCCGCGTTTCCAAACGGTTCCGAATTCCGTTACGCCAAATCGTCCAGCTGGCGATCGAGTCGATAGTGGTGAACTGAGGAAAATCAATCGGCTGTAATTGAGTGGACGGTTCAAATCGATCGAACTGCAAAATCGAAGAAGGGTTAATCCCACTTTCGTGAACGTATGAAAAGTCCGTGTAGGGTTGGATTACGTGAAGCAATCCATCCAATCCCAGCGTCCGATCGGCCACATCGTCCCAAGTGCGAGAAAACTTGAAAGAAGCCTCAACCCCGGCGTCGACGACGGTCCGAACACCGCTACCGGCATTAATAACTGGATTGGCTGGAGTCGGGTCTTCAGGGATGAAATTGGGAATCAACGGATCTTCATTGGTGGGGAACAGGCTGTTTCCGAGGTCGCGAGTTTTGTCATAGTAGGTCGCTCGGAAGCCCGCTCGCGGCACGATCGACAGCCAGCCGAAATAAGTATTCGGATAAAGCAGTTGATGGAACGTATCGAGCCGAGTGGTTCCGTAATCCTCGAAACCAGAACCCTGTGCGAAACTCCGATGCAAGTCGGCGAAACCCGTTTCGCCTTCGTAATAGATTGGCCCGCCGAAGAGCGCGTGACGTTTGATATCGAGCACGACTTCGGGCAGACGTTCGGTTTGTTCGAAGAAATTATTCGCTTGAAACCGGGTGATTGCGGTGAGCGTATAAAACGGGTCGGTCTTGGCGATTGCAATCACGTTGTCTGGATTGGGATCGATTCGAAATTCACTCTGATAGAAGTCTTGCATCACGAACGCATCACTTAACTTGGTCACATTCACGATCCCGTAGATGTCTTTGGTGAAATTCGTCGTGTCCTGCAGAGTCACCCGGTAGCGATTAGGGTCGAGCGCCGGACGCTTGATTGCCGTCGGATTTATGTCCGGATTTTGATCGTCCGCATAATACGTCTTGAACTTCACGTTGCTTGATTTGTCTTTCCCGTAATCAATGTCCGAATCAAAACCGATCGCAGCCCCTCGCCGTCCGCGATAATCCAGCCGAAGCCGGCCTTTGATCTCATCCGTGATCGGGAAGGTGACCTGAGTTAGAAGCGAGGGTCCCCAAGAACTCAAGTCGGCCGGCGCGATGGAAAAACTGAACGCGTCGTTCAAAGACTGATACAGATAGGGCCACCAAAAGACCGGGACCTTGCCGATGTAAAACGTTACGTTTTGGAACACGACGTGATCGTTCTCATAAACACGGACCGTTCTCGCGTGCAGATGAAAATCCGGACGCGGCGAATCGTCCGTTGTAAAAGTTGCATCTTCGACGTGATAAACATTCGCGGACCGCTCATTAAGATCTTGTCCGCTGAGAAAGTAAGGGTGGTACTCGGTTCGCGCGTCTTTCGTTCGGATTTGCTTGGTGTCGATGTTATAGACCCCTTCGTCCGCGACGTACAGACTCACGTCGCGATAAATTCGGGCATTTCCTCGCACCAACACCTCGTGGGTGCGCGAGTTATACTGGGCAAAGTCTCCATAAATATCGGTATCGCCGATATGAATCGCCACGTTATCCCGGGCAGTCGCAATCCCGTTGTCATAAGTGGTTTCGCCGCTGGAAGTAATCTCAACTGGATCGTGCTCGGACGTGGAGTTGTTGGCCGCGCCCATTGCCAGGCCGGCCGCCCAAAACAAGAAAAACCCCCCCCTGACCAGCGTTCGCATGGCGGAGGCCGAACGTACCGCAGCCGCCCCGCGTTGCAAAGGCAAAAGGAGGTCGGGCCCCACCTGCTTAGATCGATAAACGCAAACCGGCTGCCTGTTGATTTAGCCCGCAACTCGAGACGATCGCACTCAACCCGATCCCGTTTGCGCCGGCGGGAAACCGAAGTCCCGCGTTTCCCGCCGCGTGTCGCATTGGCGGGAGCTGTTTTCCTGCCAAAGCCCGCGCCGCGATAATCACCTGCCAAAGCGCGCTGGCGCCGACGCTTTCGCCGAGGGCCGCTTTCGGGCTGTAAACAATGGACTTGGGGATCTGTTTCCTGATCGCGTCGCGTTCGGCAAGATCGACGAAAGTGCCGTTGGCACTGGCCACAACAAAAGCGGTTTGGTCGCGGAGCTCCTGCAAGATTCGATTTACAACCTCCGTCGAATTTCGCCGTTGCGAGAAATTCCCGCCTGCATTTATGGAATCCATTTTCACCCTTCCTTCGCGACCGAGAAGCACCGCGCCGGCGCCCTCACTGAGAATGGTTCCGTGCGGATGATTTGAAAACAGTTCAATCGGAGGTGACGATTTGATCAATCGCCATTTGTGGTAAGCATCACAGAGCAGCCAATCTGCTTCTTCCGCGGCGACCACAAGACAATGATTCGCCGCGCCCATTTCGAGAAGATCGCTCGCCATTTTGATTGCAAGAATGCCGACCGCGCCGTCGCCAACGATCGTGTACGATACGCCGTTGACTCCGAGGATCGCGGCCAGATGACTGGCCGGCGCATTGAAAACCGTTTCAGGGAAAAGCAGTGGACTGGCCGACTGCGCACCGGATTCGACGATGCCGTGATAAAATCGTTTCGTATAAGCCACACCGCCGTTCGAAACAGCGAAAACCAGCGCCAGTCTCTCCATTTCAATTTTCAGGCCCATTGCTTTTGCCTGCGCAATCGCATCGAGTCCCGCCGCGGCCGCGAAACGCGAGATGGCACTCGCTCGGCGCAATCTTGGATGCGGCGGGAGATTGTTTAGCGCTTGGTTGGGAACGAGAAACCCCTGGTAGGCTCTGGCTCCTTCGTTGCGCGAGATCGTTTGAGCGGACGCTTCATCTCCGCGCAGCAGGCGATTCCAAACTTCGTTGATCCCACGGCCCAGCGGCGTGATCCAGCCCATGCCGGCTATGCGCACGCTCATGCGGCAGCTTTCCGGATCAGAACCGATGCATTGGTACCGCCGAAACCAAACGAATTGGAAAGGACAATGTCGATTTTCGCGTCGCGGGATTCGTTCGCCACGACATTGAGATCTAGATCGGGATCCGGAGCGCGAAAATTAATGTTCGGTGGCAGAAATTGCGATTGCAACGCGAGCAAACAGATCACGGCCTCGATCGCGCCGGCCGCGCCTAACGAGTGGCCAATCATGCTCTTGGTCGAGCTGATCGGAACGCGTCCAAACAATTCCGAAATCGCTTTGCCTTCGGCCGCATCATTGAAAGGCGTCGCTGTGCCATGAGCGTTGATATAATCCACTCGCTCTGGCGCGCAGCCCGCACTCTGTAACGCCTGCTGCATTGCTCGTCTCGGACCGCTTCCAGACGGATCCGGCTGGGTGAGGTGATGATTGTCCGTCGAAATTCCGTAGCCGATGATTTCAGCAAGGATCGTGGCGTTGCGTTTGCGCGCACTCTCGAGATTTTCGAGCGCCAAAAGGGCTGCACCTTCGCCGATCACCATCCCGGTGCGATCACGATCGAACGGCCGGCATTTTTCTGGGGTTGCCGCTTGGAGCGAATCGAATCCGACAAAAACCAACTCCGAGAGGGCGTCGTATCCACCGGTTAACACACGCTCATATTTTCCCGATTGAATGCATTCAAAGGCGTGGCCAATCGCGTTGGTTCCGGATGCGCACGCGTTGGCGATCACGAAGCAGGGCGCGGATATTCCAAACGCGTTCTGCGCATCGAGGACAGGCTTTTGCGGCGGATAGTTCGCAATCCACTCCGCCGAACGGCGCAAATCCTCATGCCTGTGCAAAGCGCGATAGTAATCTTCGCCAAACGACATGCCCCCGCTGGTAGTGCCGATTACAGTGACCTCAGGTTTGAATTCCTGGTCCCGTTCGAGGAGCTCCGCCAGGGCCGCGATCATCATGTGCGACGCACGGTGCAAACGGGCATTTTTTCGCCCCTTTTGTCGATAAACCAGCAGACGCTGGTCAGGAATTTGGGCGGCGGTCTTGCAGCGACAGTGGCTAACGTCGAAGCGGGAAACGGTGCTTACGCAATCAGTGGCGCTGCGAAGGGAATAAAGGGTCTCCTTGAGGCCGAAACCGAGAGGGCTGACGATCCCGGCCGCTACGATAGCGATGTGCGGCCTGGCATTTATTCCGTGTAACGCGTTAAATGTCGACATTTTGCCCGCTAGCTGGCCCGCGATTTTGGTTGCTTTCCAAATCGAAGCATTCTACACAATGAGCCCGAAAGGAGAAAACAGCAGCTTGGAAGTCCGTCGATTGTCATTTGGAATGCAATCAGCGGCAATTTGATGTTCAACAGCGGGCAACAGTGTCCTGGCGGCGTTTTCCAGATTAGACTCAATGGCAACTAAATTATACGTGGGAAATCTCCCATTTAACACCACCGAAAACGAACTTCAGGAGCTTTTTTCACAAGCTGGCGCCGTGCAAGAAGTGATGCTGATGCAGGACAAATTCACCGGCAAATCACGCGGCTTCGCTTTTGTGACTATGGGCTCCGACGCAGACGCGCAAAAGGCGATCGCGGAAATCAATGGCAAGACGATGGAGGGCCGGGCATTGACCGTGAACGAAGCGCGTCCACGTGAACCACGGCCTCCAGGCGGCGGTGGCGGTTACGGCGGAGATCGTCGTCGTGACGGCGGCGGACAACGTCGCGGACGTTAGTCAACGCAATCTATCCATTCTCTGAAAAAGCGGTCGCTTCGGCGGCCGCTTTTTGTTTTGCACAGCCGGGCTTCGTCTTGGACACGAATCAGTAGAGAGGCGAGAAAGCTAAACTGAGGAGGTTTCTTCCATTATGGCGAACGAACCGGATGCACAACACAAAGAGAGTAATGAGAACATCGAAGTTCCACCCATCCCCAAAGAAACGGCTGGAGCCGTGGCTGGTGCCGCACTCGGCAGCATGATGGGGCCTGCGGGCGCTGTCGTTGGCGGAATTGTTGGAGCGCTGGCTGGAAAAGCAGCCGGTGAAGGTCGACTGAAGCCAGCGGTGAAAAAAGCAGCCTCGCGCGTGCTTAAGCCTGCACCGAAGCGAGTGAAGAAAGTGGTCCGGGCCGCGACCGTGAAAAAAGGAAAAGCGCCCCGCCGAACGACGAAATCACGTAAACGTTCGTCCAGCCGCCGTACTAAAGCCAAACCACGCCGAAAATCGACATCGTCCCGACGCACGACGCGAAGACACCGTCGTTAAGAGAAGTGGGCAGGGCTGGATTCGAACCAGCGAAGGCGTAAAGCCAGCAGATTTACAGTCTGCCCCGTTTGGCCACTTCGGTACCTACCCGCGACGGTTCTGGAGTCTTGATTTCTAGCTGAAAAACTCAGCGATGCAATTTACTACGTATTGCTGCGCTTCGCGCGGAATTTCCGGATAGATTGGCAATGCCAGACTTTCGCGGGCGGCGCGTTCGGCTTCCGGAAAATCTCCGGCTTTATATCCCAGATATTCAAAGCACGGCTGCTCGTGCAACGCCAGCGGATAGTAGATCGCTGTCTCAATTTCGCGGTTTGCGAGGTGTTGTCGCAATTCATCTCGCTGCTCCGTGCGAATGACGTATTGATGATAAATATGATGGTTCGTTAGGCCGCTGTGTGCGTAAGGCTCGACCGGAAGTTTTATTCTTTTGTCTAACTCAGCACGGCCAAATTCTTTTGTGTAGAAACCGGCCGCTTCGCGCCGCGCCGCGGACCAACCGTCGAGATACGGCAGTTTGACGTTCAGGATCGCCGCCTGGATCTCGTCGAGCCGGAAATTACCGCCGATAAACTCGTGCCGATATTGCGCGCCCATTCCGTGGTGCCGACAAAGACGCAGCCGCTCGGCAAACTGCTCGTTCCTGCAAATGACCAGCCCGGCGTCACCTGCGGCGCCAAGATTCTTGGACGGATAGAAACTGAAGCAACCGACATCACCCATTGTTCCAGCTTTGGCAGATCCATCTTGCAGCGGAAATTCTGCGCCAATGACCTGAGCGGCGTCCTCGATCAAAATCAAATTGTGCTCGCGCGATATCGCGAGCATTTCATTCATGTCGCAGCAAAGGCCGAAGAGATGGGCCGGAACGATGGCGACAATTCGTTGTCGATCGTGACTTAGCAATCTGCCTTCGACGAGGTGGCAATGCTTCTCAATATAACGTCGCAGCGCCGGCGCTGAGATATTGAAAGTGTCCGGCTCGATGTCGATGAAGACCGGAGTCGCTCCGACGCGTGCGATACAGCCGCCGGTTGCGAAAAACGAATACGCGGTTGTGATGACGGCGTCTCCGATTCCAATTTCGAGCGCCATGAAAACCGCCAGGAGCGCATCGGTGCCAGATGAAACACCGATCCCATGCGGCGCCCCGCAATATGCCGCCGCCGCTTTCTCGAACTCGGCCAATTTCGGACCGAGAATGAACCGCTGACTCGATAGCACATCCTCCGTCGCGGCTCGGATCTCTTCCGACAGGGCGCGATACTGCTCGCTCAGGTCCAAAAGCCGGACTCGCATCGGCTTAGCTTCTCCGTTCCGTTCGAACGATCAATCCGAACTTTGGCCGCCCACTCGGCTGATTGACCGATAACTGTCGCTCGGGTAGGCTTGCCGACATGTCGCTCTTGCGCGGACTATTTTGGCTCGTTCTGTTTATCTTCTTTACCTTTTGCTTCGTGGTCCTTTTTGAATACGGCACGCACGATTTTACGGCCGGTTTTCAAAAGGAAGGGACTCGCGTCGTAAACTTCCTTAAGCAGCTTGGGAATAAGGCTGAAACCAAAAAGAAGTAGTTATTCGGCGAACTCAATCTCTGCGGACTTGCTGATATAACCGGCGCTATGGGCGTCGCCCAGAAACCTGCGAATCGCCGCGCGGCCGTTCTCCCCATAATCGCAAGTAAAATCGTTCACGTACATGCCGATGAATTTGTCGGCCAGTTGCTCGTTCATATCGCGTGCATACGGCATTGAATGGGCAACCGCCTCGTCGCGATGCGCCAGGCCGTAATCGATGCTCTCGCGCATGATTTCGAGAAGATCGTGTCTAACACCAGGTGGAATGTCCTTGCGAATTACATTCCCGCCGAGCGGAAGCGGCAGATTGGTCTCGCGTTTCCACCATTCACCAAGATCGACAACTTTCTCGAAGCCTGATCTCGCATACGTCAGTTGTCCTTCGTGAATGATTAAACCCGCATCGGCTTTTCCATTTTTTACCGTGTCGAAGATTTGATCGAACGGCACGACCACATGTTTGAAATTCCCGAGATAAAGTTTCAGCGCGAGGAATGCGCTGGTCATCGTTCCAGGAACAGCAATGAGCTGTCCGCGCAGCCAGCTTCGGATTTTGGCATCCCCCTTTGGGATTTGGGATTTGGCCCTTGGGGCTTTCCCGACAAGGATCGGGCCATATCCATCGCCCATGCTCGCACCGCACGGGAGCAGCGCGTAGTTGTCCGCGACGTAGGCGTAAGTGTGAATCGAGATTGCCGAGATGTGCAGTTCGCCGCGCATCGCACGCTCGTTCAGCGTTTGAATGTCTTCCAAACGGTGCTCGAACCGATATCCGCGCAAGTCGATTTTATTTTTCGCGATCGCATAAAACATGAAGGCGTCGTCCGGATCGGGAGAGTGTCCGAGGGTAAAGACTTCAGGCGCGCGCCACATCGCGCATGCTAACTGCCGCTGGGACCGGTGCAACATCGGTTGAGTTTGATTGCTATTTGCGTTGTCGAAATGCTTCCGATAGCCTCACTCGCATGGCGAAGTCTGGACTCGGCAAAGGACTGGGCGCCCTCATCGGTTCGCGCCCCGCGCCGGCCAGGGAAGACGTCGAAACCGGCGAACAAATCCTTAGAGTCCGGCTGGCGAGCATCGTTCCCAGTCCATTGCAGCCGCGAAAGGATTTTGGTGAAGAAGCGTTGCGGGAACTAGTCGATTCGATTCGACAACACGGCATCATCCAGCCGCTCATTGTCCGGCGAGTGAACGGTGGCACCCACGAATTGATTGCGGGCGAACGGCGCTGGCGCGCTGCCCAGGAAGTAGGACTAACCGAGGTTCCAGTTATCGTTCGCACGGCCACCGATCTGGAAGTTCTCGAGCTTTCGTTGATCGAGAACCTGCAACGAAGCGATCTAAATCCGATCGAAGAGGCGCAGGGTTACGCGCGATTGCGAGACGAGTTTGGAATGAAACAGGAAGAGATCGCATTTAAGGTCGGTCGCAGCCGGGCCGCCGTCGCGAACGCCATGCGCTTGCTCGATCTGCATTCGCAACTCCAAATTTGGGTCACGCAGGATTTGCTTTCGGTCGGCCACGCCAAGGTCTTGCTCGGAGTCAAAGCACCTGAAGAACAGCTACGTCTCGGGGAGACAATTCTGCGCCGCAACTCGAGTGTGCGCCAGACCGAGCGCCTCGTCGCTCGTTTTTTGGGAGGCTGGAAAAAACACCGTCGCACACCCCAAGTCGTCGTCAGCTCGGCGGCGATCGGCGATTTGCAGGACAAACTGCGTCAGCATTTCGGCACGAATGTCACCATCCATCACACCCCGAAACGCGGTCGAATCGAAATCGAATATTACGGCGACGATGACCTGCAGCGTATTTTGAACATCGTTGGTTTCAATTCCAGCGAGCGCTGATTCGAATTCGAAAATGTTGTTTTCTTTCCGGGCAACGATCTTGGCTTTGCTGTTTATCTCAGTTTCGTGCGCAGAAGCGCCGTCCAAAAGAATCTGGACTCAGTTTTCTGGCGATAAAGCGCTGTCACATGTGCAGGCATTGGTGGACCTCGGCCCGCGACCACCGGGATCGGACGCAATCGTCAGAGCACGCGCCTACATTGAAGAACAGCTCGAGTCCTGCGGCTGGAGTGTGACCGAACAGGGATTCTCGGACCAGACCCCACGCGGCGAAGGAAAGTTTGTAAACGTCATCGCCCGGTTCGGGAGCGCTCCGAAACCCGAATTTCTGCTTTGTTCTCACTACGACACGAAGATCTTCGAGGCCTTCAGGTTTGTGGGAGCGAACGACGGTGGTTCAAGCACCGGCCTGCTCTTGGAACTTGCCAGAGTCTTGGCCCTGGAGCCGCAACTGGCTCAAAAAATTGAACTGGTTTTCTTCGATGGCGAGGAAGCCGTCGAGAATTTCAGCGAGAGTGACGGAATCTACGGCAGCCGTCATTTTGCACAGGAGCTGGTGAAAAATGGATCGGCCAAATCTTTTCGAGGCGGATTGTTGTTCGATATGGTTGGCGACAAATCACTGGATATCACGCTGCCTCCGAATTCAACGGCAAAGATTACAGCCGGCATTTTCGCTTCGGCGGACGCGCTCAAAGTTCGAAATAATTTTACGTATTTCGACCAAGACATAACGGACGATCATAGTCCATTGAATGCAATTGGCATCCCGGTGGTGGATCTGATCGATTTTCATTATCCGCCGTGGCACACGGCCGAGGACACGATGGACAAACTCAGTCCACAAAGTCTGCAGATCGTCGGGTCGGTCGCGGCCTATTATCTCTCGCAACTGGCGTTCAAATGAAACGCGTCGCCGCGTTTTGGATCTCGATTGGAATTGCTTGCGCTGTGGGATTTGGTTGTGCGGACCTGGCTTTACGATCGGTCGCTCTGCGTGGGGAGATTGGCGGCTTTTTCGGACGAGGCCCTTTGCTGGCATTAGTCGACGCGAGCGGCGTCTACCAGATCGATCTTAATCGACAAATTGCGGAACGGTCCTACGTCGAGGGGAACGATGGGGCGGAGCCGACGCCCGTCGAAAAGAAGACCGCTTTAGATGAATTAGTCGCTAATACCGCCGCGCACTCGCGCGCGTCACGCGAACGCATTTCACGATCGGAGCTAACGAGCCAACTGGATTTGCTCCGATTCCAGTTTTCGGACGAAAAAGCGTGGAGAACAGCGTTGAACAAGAGCGGTCTCTCGCGGACATCGGTCGCAAGAATATTAAGCTATAACCTCAGAACTCGGGCATGGCTCTCTCGGAGGATCGCGTCGGAACTTCCAGTGACAAATGACGAGTGCCGCCAGTTTTACGGCGCACATTTGGAGCAATTTTTCCTCCCTGAGCGGCGCAACGTCAGTCATTTGTTTTTGGCGGCGCCGCCCGAGACACCACCGGAGGTTGTCGAAACCAAGCGTGCTGCAATCGAAGCGCTCGCCGCGCGATTAGCGAGCGGCGAAGATTTTGCCGCGCTCGCAGCCCAGAATTCTGAGGACGATGCGAGCAAGTTGCGCGGTGGAGAACTCGGTTATTCTTCGGCAAAGCGAATGCCGCCTGATTTTGTCGAAGCCGCGACCAGGCTGCGTCCGGGCGAAATCAGCAAACCGATGCGGACCCGACTCGGTTTCCACATTCTCAAATTGATCGATGTCCAGCCGCCCCGGCAGCAGACCTTCGATGAAGTTCGCGGAGATATTGCGATTGAGTTGGCGAACCAGAAATGTGACATGGCCATCCAAAAACTGATTGTCGATCTTCGTCAGGACGCCGGTTATTTGCGACCATTCTAGGGCCCTCGCGACGAACTTCTGGATTGCGCGACAGCACTTTTCACCGCAGGCTGAATAGGCGGCCGAAGCTACGGAACGGCCGGCCTTTCACATGGCGCGTCGAACCAGGAAAAACGTTGGAGTGCTCGGACTCGGCATCATCGGAAGCCGGGTCGCGGAGAATCTACGCGAACGTGGGTTCCACGTTTTCGTATGGAATCGGAATCCTCGCCCGTTCCCGAATTTCGTCGGCGCTCCCGCTGAGCTGGCTGAGATGTGCGACTACATCCAGATCTTTGTCTCCGACGACGACGCCTTGCTCGATGTTATCCGTCAAATGGCGCCGGCGCTCGGACCGCGCCACATCGTCATTGCCCATCCGACCGTCGCCCCGCACTCGATGCGCATGGCGGCTGATTTAGTCGAACGGCGCGGCGCGCGTTTTGTCGAGGCGCCGTTTACGGGTAGCAAGTTGGGCGCGGAGAAGGGGGAACTCGTTTTTTATGTGGCCGGCGACGAAGTCGCGTTGCGTGAAGCTCGACCGATTCTGGAAGCAAGCTCGAAGGAAATCATCGAGATGGGCGAAATAGGACAGGCGACGGTGGTGAAGCTGGCGACTAACATCGCCACCGCGGCGGGCGTCCAGGCATTGGCCGAAGGACTGGCGCTTGTGAACCATGCCGGTATTGCTCCTGAGAAATTTGTCGCCGCGTTGCAGAACAACGCCAGTTATTCCAAAACGCTGGCCATGAAGCTGCCGAAAATGATCGAAAATAATTTCGAGCCGCACTTCGCGCTTAAGCACATGCTGAAGGACATGAAAATCGCCAGCCAGCTTGGTCTATCGCACCATTTGGAGCTTGCGGTCACAACTGCGGCACGCGATCGCCTTCTCGAACAGGAGCAGCGCGGTTACGCCGAGGAGGATTTCTCCGTTATCGCGCGCAAATATTTTCCGGAGATGATTTTTCCGACAGTCGAACAAGACCTGGAGCTCTTTGAGAAACCGCCACCGATCGAACCGGCGGCGACCATCTCGAGCATGGGCGAAGTTGCAGCGGCGGTTCAGGAAGCAGAGCTGACGCAGCCAGCGGCAGAGCCCGGGTCACAACCTTTCCCGATTGCAGAGCAAACCGCGCCGGCGGAGACGCCTCCGATTGCGAACCAGTCACAGGCGCCGGGACCCGAAGTTGCTTCGCCCGAGCCTCAACCCGAGCAACCTGCGGCGACCAATTCGCCAATGGATTTACTCGCGAAGTTACTGCGCGGTGAAAGCACGCGGCCCGACGGTTCTTAGCAGTTGCTTCAGCAGAATGACGGCGCCAATCCGCAACACGGACCGGCTATTCTTTGATCTTTCGGCGCGCGTGAAGCTCCGCATAACCGGCGCTGATTGCATTCGATTTCTCAACGGGCAGATCACGAACGACATTCGCAAAGCGAGTCAAACGGATGCGATCGAAGCGTGCATTTTAAATGCGAAAGGTAAAACCGACGCCCATCTTTTCGTCCACTTAAATGGAGATTTTTTTCTAATCGACGCTGATCCTGCGCTTAGACCGGTTCTTCAGGCGCGACTCGAACGTTACGTGATTGCGGATGACGTGCAGATTGAAGACATCACCCTGGGATACTCTATCTTCCACATAATCGGCGACGCGCCGCCGACGCTTGCTTTTCAAGGCGACATCATTTCGGCAGAGCGCTTTGGCACCTCCGGACATGATATCTGGTGCGAAGCAAGGCAACGCGACCAAATCGCTGGCGAGCTGGCCAAAGGATTCAAGTATTGCGATGAAAAGTGCGCGGAACGGTTGCGAATCGAACAGGGGATTCCGCGATGGGGCCGCGAGCTAACCCCGGAAATCATTCCCGTGGAAGCCAATCTCGAGCAGCGTTGCATCGATTACGAAAAAGGTTGCTACATCGGCCAGGAAACGATTTCACGCATGAAAATGTCGGGGCAACGGAACAAGCAACTTTGCGGGTTAGTTTCATCGACCGGCGCCGCATTTGTTCCAGAAACACGGCTAATGGCCGGACTGGAGCAGAAGGACGTAGGCTGGATCACCAGCGCCGCCCACAGCGAAGGCAGGGAGATTGCGCTTGGTTACGTTAAACGCGGTTTTAATTCGGTCGGAACGAAGGTGGAAGCCCTGTCGGGCGAAAACGCGCGGGTTGGCGCCGAAGTGGTCACCCTTCCATTTTCGCACTGACCATCGCCGAAGATTACGTCTGTGTAATCTCTTTTGCAGCGGCAATTTGCGTCATTTAGGTGTTGTGTTTTGAAGATTGAGGCGTGTAAAGTCGCGCTGGACCCATGTTAGCGCCCATGAACCAACGCCTGCTTTCGGAGATCGGTCGCACCCAGCGACTGGAGATCATTAACTCACTCAAACGAACCAAGGGAATGTCGGTCAACGAATTGGTCGACAAAATGGGGATGAGCTACATGGGGATCAAGCAGCATTGCCTGACCTTGCAGCGGGACGGCTACCTGGACACGTGGCGGCGACCTCAGAAAATGGGCCGGCCGGAGATGGTTTACCGTCTCACTCGGCGCAGTCAGGATCTGTTCCCGGTCGATAGCAACGAATTCACGCTGGAATTACTTGGGTCGGTCAAGGAAATTTACGGAGCGAACGCGCCGGAAAAGCTCCTTTACAATGTGTTCGAAAATCGGACCCAGACGCTGCGGGCAAGAGTTAAAGGCGACAGCGTCGTCGAGCGCGCGAAATGGCTGGCCAAAGTCCGTGATAACGAGGGTTACATGGCGCAGTATCTGTCATCCGAAAGGGATGGTCCGCAGATCCTCGAGTGCCATTCGCCGATCATGAATCTGCTGGAGAAGTACCCGATCATTGCCCGGTTGGAACAGGACATGTTCGAAGCCGTTCTCGGAACGAACGTTCGTCGCGAGGAAACGCACACCAGCGGCCTGTTTGAGTGCGGTTTTTACTTCGCCGCCTGATCGAAGTTGTCGATCTTCGATCGCAAGATTTCTGCTTTCGCAGCTGATTGATTTCGCGTTGATTGCAGCGATTGGCACGGATTTCTGCGCAACTGTATCCGATTGGAGGAGTCTTGCCGCGCGAGGTGACGCACGGATTGATCAAGGCCAGTTGCGCACAAACCGCGCCAACTTTGCGCTGCGCGCAAGACACCCGCGTCCTTTGGCGCGTGCCACTTCCACTAATATCTAAGAGATATTAGTGTAGCGCCATGGCTCGGGCCTTTCCCACTGCCGTAATAGAGAATTTGTCGCCGCTAATCGACGGCGGCCGCTATCCAATCAAGCGCATCGTCGGCGACGATCTTGCGGTTGAAGCAGACATTTTCAAAGACGGTCATGACGTCGTGGCGGCCGGGTTGAAATGGCGCCTTGTCGGCGAACCGCGCTGGCATGAGACCGTGATGACTTTTGTGGATAACGATCGCTGGCGAGGAGCCTGCTCATTCAATGAGGTTGGTCTCTACGAATACACCGTAGAGGCGTGGACCGATGTTTTTCGGAGCTGGCGCGACGAGTTTAAGATGAAATTCGAAGCCGAAATTCAAAACCTTACCGCCGAAGCACTCGAAGGCGCGGCCCTGATTGAATCTGCTTCGAAACGCGCGCATGTCTCTGTGGACGCCCTGCGCTTGCGAGAACTCTCCGAATGCATTCGAACCGCCGACAATGCGCAAATCAATGAGATCGTGCAGTCGGGTGAGCTCGAGGTTTTGATGTCGACTTATCCGGATCGTTCGTGGGCCACACAGTACGGGCCGCCGCCGCGAGTCATCGTCGAGCGGCGCGAAGCACAAGTGGCCGCGTGGTATGAATTTTTTCCGCGATCAGCCGAAGGTCTCGGCGATCGAGGATCGACATTTCGAGATTGTCTGCCCCGGATCGACGACGCGAAAGCCATGGGCTTCAACGTCATTTACTTTCCGCCGATCCATCCGATTGGACACACCAATCGCAAGGGCCCGAATAATTCGGTAGCGTCAGAGGCGGGCGATCCAGGCGTGCCGTGGGCAATTGGAAGCAAGGCTGGAGGACACAAGGCGGTCGAACCTTCCCTCGGTTCGCTGGAGGATTTCGAATGGCTGAACGGCGAAGTCCGCAAGCGCGGAATGGAGATCGCGCTGGATTTCGCGATCAACTGTTCGCCGGACCATCCGTATGTTCGCGACCATCCGGAATGGTTTTATCAACGTCCCGACGGCTCGATTAAATTCGCGGAGAATCCGCCGAAGAAATACGAAGACATCTATCCATTGAATTTCCGGTGTGAGAACTGGCCGGAGCTTTGGGCGGAAATGGCGAGCGTGGTGCTTTTTTGGGCGGACCGCGGCGTGCGGACGTTTCGGGTCGATAATCCTCACACCAAACCAGTCGTTTTTTGGGAATATTTGATCGCGCGCGCCCGCGACAAATATCCGGACACGGTCTTTCTTTCCGAAGCATTCACCCGGCCGAAGATGATGAAGGAGTTGGCCAAGGCTGGATTCAGCCAGAGCTACACTTACTTTACCTGGCGCAACACGAAGCAGGAGCTCACGGAATACATGACCGAGCTTACTGAAACCGAAATGCGCGAATACTTTCGCGGCAATTTGTGGCCGAACACCCCTGACATCCTGTCGCCTTATCTGCAGGACGGCGGCCGCCCCGCATTCATGATCCGCGGTGTGCTCGCCGCGACGCTTTCACCTCTCTACGGGATCTACAGCGGATACGAGGTTTGCGAGAACGAAGCGTTGCCCGGTCGCGAGGAGTACGCCAACTCGGAGAAATATCAATTCAAGGAGCGCGACTGGAACGCGCCTGGCAACATCAAGGATTGGATCACGCGATTGAACCAGATCCGGAAAACGAATCGCGCGCTCCAGTTCAAAGATAATCTGCAGTTCTATAACGCCGACAATGACGCGATTATCTGTTACGGGAAGATGACCGCGGCCCGCGACAATATCATTTTGGTTGTCGTCAATCTCGATCCGCACGGCAAACAGCATTCATTTGTTGATGTTCCGATCGAACAGTTTGGCTCGATGGAAGGAGAGGTTTACCAGGTGCATGATTTGCTCAGCGATGCGCGCTACATCTGGCACGGCCGGCGCAATTACGTCGAGCTCGACCCGGAAATTCAGCCTGCGCACGTTTTTCGAGTCCGGCGCTGGATCGAGGGCGATCGATTTGCCTAGCAACCCTGTAGCCACGGCGCTCAAATGGGGCAGCCACCGCGCTCTGTCGGGTGTGGCGGCGACATTTGCATCCCTTGCGGCGGCGTTTATGATTAGGACACTTTTGGCATGAAGATCCTGCTTTCGCTGGTCGCTGCCGCGATTGGCACTCCATTATTCGGGCAAACAGTCACCACGAGCGCTACTCCGTCAGCCACCGCTGCCGCTGTCAACTCAGCGCCACCGCTCGTTCCCACTAAATCGATTTTGGACACCCTGTTCGCGGCCGGACCGGTGATGATACTGCTTTTCGCGCTCTCGGTATTCTTCGTGATGCTGGTGATCGTTTACGTAATGACGATCCGCCGCGGCACGGTCGTTACGAGCGGTTTCATGGCGACGGCGGACGCACTGCTGCGCAAACGCGATTATCTCGGATTGCTCGCGGTCTCGAACCGCCATGGTGAAGCGATCGCGCGCGTTGTGCAAAAAGTCCTCGACTTCACCACGAAAAATCCGAACGCCGGTTTCGGGCAGGTGCGCGAAATCGCCGAGACGGAAGGCACCCGGGTTGCCGCGAGTCTGAACAATCGCGTGATTTACCTGGCCGATATCGGGATGATTGCGCCGTTGCTGGGATTGCTTGGCACCGTGCTTGGAATCATTCGTTCATTTGGCGCACTTGGCGCGGACCTTGGCACTGCGCGTTACGTTCTGCTCTCCAAAGGAATTAGTGAGGCGCTGGTCAATACCTGCGCCGGACTCGCCATTGGTATTCCGGCCATGATTTTTTACGCGTTCTTCCGCGGCAAAGCGCAAAAACTCATATCCGAGCTCGAATCCGCCACCACTCACGTGCTCGCGTTGCTATCGTTGCAATACGACAAACGAACTGAGCCGCGCGCGCCGGTGCTGATTGAAGACGAAATTTAATTTCATCGCCAGATCGACATCCTGATTTCATGAACCTGCGTGGCCACGCTCAATTGCACCATCCCGGAATCCAGCTCGCGCCGCTGGTCGACGTCCTGTTGTTGCTCTTGATTTTTTTCCTTCTGACTTGGAACGCAGCCCGAAACGAGAACGAGCTCGATGTCAAAGTGCCAAAGGCATCGGCCGCCAAGGAAAAAAGCGCGCCGGTTGGCGACGTGGTGGTCAATGTGAGGGCTGATGGTAACGTCGTGGTTAATCGGCGCACGCTGACGTCGGCCGAACTGACCGATTTGCTCAAGAACCTGGTCCAACTGAATTCCGAGCAAGCGGTGATTATTCGTGGCGACGAAACAGGCGCTTACAAAAATATCATCGGCGTGCTGAACATCTGCACCGACGCCGGAATCACCAACGTCGCCTTCGCGACTGCAAAATGAAAAATGCGCCAGGCGCAACCGGTCTGATCGGACTGGCGGTGCTGCTCTGTCTCGTTGAATCGCTGCCGGCCCAGCAGCGGGCCCCGGGTCCGCCGCCACCGCAGCCTTCGCAACAAGTGCAACGCGCGTTGCCGGTCGAGGAAACGCCGCCGCCAACGCCCGCTCCGGAGGGCGAGCAACCGGAAAAGCGTCAGCTCGAATATGCCAACGCCCTCTTTACTCGAAAACTCTACGATCTCGCCGCTCCCGAATATCAGAAGTACCTGGACAATTATCCCGGTGCGTCAGGTCGCGCCAATGCCTACTTCTCGTTAGGCGAGTGCTTCCGGAATCTGGGGAAGGCTTCGACTGCGCGCACCAATTTTCAGCGAGTGCTGAACGATTACGGCGAGAGTGAGTTTGCCGGGCCGGCGGCCTACGCGTTGGCGGAAATGGCGTTCACCCAAAAAAACTACGCGGACGCATTGCCGCTGTTTCATCGCTCGGCCACCAAATCGAAGGAGCCGGCGGTTGCGTTGTCCGCTCATTATTTCGAAGCTCGTTGCCTCGAAGCCCTCGATCACAAGGACGAAGCTTGCGATATTTATCAGCAGGTCGCCGATGCAAAGAACCCGAATCCATATCGTGAAGACGCGCGTGAAACGGCGGCGCGCATCGCAAATGCGCGTGGCCGCAAAGCGGACGCACTCCGGCAGTACGAAGCGCTTTCCAACGAGACGCAGAAACCCGCGCTGAAAGCCGAAGCAACCGTGCGCGCAGGATTGATCGCGCTCGAGTTGGTTCAGTCCGACGAGGACAAGGCCATGGCGGACAAAGCGATGGCGTTGCTCCAAAAGGGGCGGGGATTGCCGGAATCCGGGAAATGGCGCGGATTGGCGCAGATCGGCATTTTGAAGCTTGAATACCAAACCGGCCAATACGCGCAGGTGTTGACCGATTATAAGAAGCTACAGCAGCAGCTTCCGGAGGATAGTCGGGCGGAAGCAATGCTGTTTGCCGCGAATAGTCAGCGCCAGCTCGGTCACCCCAAGGAAGCGGAAACGATCTACCGGGACATCATGACCAAATTTCCAAATCGCGAGGAAGCCAAGGATGCCGCATTCGAACGTTTGTTGAATATCTACAATTCGGATCCTTCGACGTTGCCACCCGAAGTCGATGAGTATCTCGCCTCCAACCCAACAACAGAACGGGCCGATCAGGCCAAATTGTTTAAGGCGGAGGCGCTTTACAAACAGCAGAACTCTCCTCGAGCTGCTCCCATCTTCGCCGAGCTGCGCGCTTCGCAACTTTCACCCAAACTCCGCGCCGAGGCGGCGTATCAGCTCGGCTCGTGTTATCTGCAGATGAAAGATGTTCAGGGGATCCTCGAGGCGTTCGGTTACTTCGTGCAGGCCTTCCCGGACAGTCCGCGTTCGTCCTCGGCCCTGGCTGTTTGTGCTGAGACCTACGAGAACGACAAGAATTATGATGCCGCCCTCGCCGATTGGAACGCGATATTGGCAAAGTATCCCAATGCACGCGAGCGCGAGGAAGCGTTGCAACGCAAAGCGCTCATTCTCGGACAGCAGGAAAATAAGAAAGGAATGGCAGACGCTTTCCGGCAGCTGCTCAAAGAATTTCCGAAAAGCGCGGCTGGACCGATGGCCCACTTTTACATCGGCAAGGCTGCGTTTGAATTGAAAGACTACAAGACAGCGTTGAATGAATTAAACGCTGCCCGTCAGCTTGATAAGAATCGCTACTATACCCAGGCAACGATTCTCATTATCTCCTGTTATTATTTTGGATCGCACGATCGCAACGCGGTCACCAAAGAGTCGGACGCATTGCTTGCAGAAAATCCCGATGCCCGGATTCCGGCTGAGATCCTGGAATGGCTCGGAACCGAATATTACAACCAGCAGAATTACGTAGCGGCAGAGAAATATCTTGCCGTGCTCGGGAAGATCGACAATCCGCCGGTGAAACCTGACTTCTGGTTTTATCTCGGGGACGCGGCGGCGCGGCAGCAGAAGTATGATGAAGCCGAAAATGCGCTCGGAAAATATCTGGAGGTTGCCAATGACCCTGCGGGCAAAGCAAAGGTGTTATTGAGGCTTGGCGATGTGAAAATCGCCGCCCACAAACCGGACGATGCCCAAAAAATCGCGGAGCAAATCATGGTGCTTCAACCGGAAGGGCAGGTGAACGCCCAGGCACGATTGCTCGCAGGCGATGTGCAATTTGAGCGCGGCAAATTTGAGGAAGCGGGCAAGGCGTTCATGGGAGTTGCCCTGCTCTATGACGATCCGGCGATCACTCCTCGCGCGTTGAAGAAAGCGGCGACCGCCTATCAACGTGCCGGTATGACCGCTGAAGCAGACAAAGTCGTCAAGCAGCTGCGCGAAAGATATCCGAAAGACACTGGCGGCTAGGAAGCAGTGACCAGTGACAAGGGACGAGTGACAAGACGTGATTGATCACTGATCGCAAAGCAACGACGACTTAGGTGGATCGAGCAGTCCCTCGCTCGATGTTAGTTTAAGCAGCAAAGACGCATTTGTTAGCATCGCGCGCACTGGCTGCAGTCTTGAGCGTGTTAGATTCTGATCTTGTCACTGGTCACTTGTCACATGTCACTTCTTAAGCGATCGCCAGGGTTTCGATTGGCAAGGGAGCGAGAAATTTTTTCGGCTCATCGATTTGTAAAATCGGCCGGGCCAAATGCGCGGCCAGTAAACTCGTGTCCGGCAATGACGCGATCCCGATGTGGGCGCGGATTTCGCATTTCTCGAGTTTTGCCAAGACGCGCGATGCTTTGGTAATCAACTGGCGATTGTCCGTAAATTGCACCGTGCACACGCCGGGCGCGGTTGATTCGACAAACGGCGAGAGCATGAACGCATGCTGCAGTAAAATTTCGCCGATCACATTTTCCTGCGCCCGTTCGCGGGTCCGAATCGCCACCTGCAAACATCGGGCCAGCGCCTGACTTGGAGTCATGCCCTTTGCCACGCCCGCGTTCTCGGCGGCATCGTTGAGCTCGATGATGGCGACTTTCTTGTGCGTGGGATCGATCAGACCAACCGGCTGGGCCCGCAATTTCGGATGATGCCGGATCGCAGCCTGAAGATAAAAATTGGGGAGATAAATTGTCGCAAACATTCTTAAGTGATCAGTGACCGGCCTTCGCACGAGGCTACGGCCCGGCAGGCAAGCCCACCAGTGACTAGCGATTTCAAGTGGGATCGTTTGAGTCGAAATCGTAGATCGGTAATCGCGTTTTCGTTTTCAAGAGCTTCAAGGGTCCACGAATTTTCCAGAACGATTTTCAACTGCGCACTGCTGACCATGCTCTGGCGATTGATGATCAAACAGGCGCTCGGCACCGCTTCAGCCAATCGTTGTAATCGGTACCAGCTCGGGTGTGGGATTTTCCGGAGTTCCTCCGGCGCATTTAGAACAAGATCGACAATCACGAGAGGGAAATTTCCGTCGCGCAAAAGAAGATCGGCTGCTCTGACCGCGTCGAACGCTTTTCGGCAACGGATCCAAAGCAAATGTTGCAACGCGGAGTTATCGGACGAACCAGGATCGAACGAATCCGACCCGTCGATCAACGCGACGAAATACTGATCGCGCTGGGCCGATCGCAAAAGCGCGTGAATCAGCGAAGCGCTACCGGCACTTGCCTGCGGTGAGATTAATTCAGTGATCGCGCTCTTTGGCAATCCACCGCCGGCGATTTGATCGAAAAATTCAACGCCGGTCGGTAGCAGCGATGTTGCTGGGACAAAAGGATGGGGGAAACGAGCCGCCAGTAATTTCCGAAGATCGACAATAGTCGACATGTCCCCATTCTGGCATAAGGTGATTATATGTTCAAGTGAACATTTTCGTTCGGGTCATATCTAAAGATTCAAGATTTATAAGAAGTTGAGGTGTTGAAGGATTGAGTTGTTGAGAAGAAAGCCTGAAATGCTCAAGAGCTGAAATCGGGTTGCTGCGTTCGCGAGAGTTTTCAGACTAAGAACGGAGCGGAAGAGGACGAGACTAATGCTTCTTCCGGCGCTCGTGTTTGCGGACGAGCGAGACCATGACGCCCTGGATTTTTAGTTCGCGGGCAGGAATCAGATTCGGGTAACGCGGGTTCTCGGCCTTCAGATACGGCCGGCCGTGATCGACAACGTATCGTTTCAATGTCGTTTCGCCGTCGATCAGTGCCGCGACGATGTCGCCGTTCTGGACGTCTTTGCTTTGTTCGAGAATCACGATGTCGCCGTCGAGAATGTGGGCGCCGATCATCGAATCGCCGAGAACCCGCAACGCAAACGTGTCGCGATTTTTTGAAACGTTCGCGGACTGCGCATCGAGCGAGACGTGACCTTCAACCTCCTGCTCGGTCATTGTGGCCATACCGGCCGGAATTTGTCCGTAAATCGGCACGTCGTGGATCCGAACTTTCTGGATCGGCGTGATCAACGTGCGTGCTTTGCCGGCCTGGCGTTGAAGAAATCCCTTCTTTTCCAGGGCGGCGATGTATTGCATCACCGAAGTCTGGCTCGCGAATCGAAAGTGGCTTTGGATCTCGCGCGTGCTCGGCGTGACGCCTTTCTCGCGTTGCTCGCGCTGGATGAACAGAAGAACGCTTCGTTGGCGATCGGTCAGCATGATGAACTCAGCATCGCCGCATCACTACGACGATGCAAGTTCAAATGAACATTCCGCCTGTTCTCTTATTACACACCGCGCTAGCACGGTGTTACAGAATGGGAGTAAGTGAAAACCGTTTAAACGGTTTCGCTCCTATTCGGCCACGTCACCGGGCTGAAGCCCGGTGTTACTGAAATCACGGATTACGGCGCGAGGTGGATCGACTTACGCTCCCCGCTAGTGCGGCGGCCTTCTCCGAAGACGATCCAAACGCTTTCGGAGACCGCGTTCCACCTTGCGCTCGGGATGACAAACGTTATTTCCCGTTTTGGAAGGCGCGGTTTGGCCACGGCGGCGGCGAAGGGAAATCGTAGCGCTTGGTCTTCAGCTCCTCCTGAAGTTCCTCAATCCCGCGATCGAGCTGTTGATCTTCGCCTTTGAATTCCTTCCCGGGATCGTTGTCGACCACGATGTCAGGATCGACCCCGTGTCCTTCGATGATCCATTCCTTGCCGTCCTTGGAATAAAGGGCGAACTCCGGTTTGAAAAATTGGCCGCCATCAACAATCGGCAGCGATTGGCGGATTCCAACCACGCCGCCCCACGTTCGCTTGCCAATTAACTTGCCGAGTCCCAGCGCTTTGAACCGGTAGGGGAAAATGTCGCCGTCAGACGCGGAGAATTCGTTGATCAACGTCACCATTGGGCCCGTGAAACTCTGCGGCGGATCGGTTTGAGGTGTCCCATTGCGGGCGATACCGATCATCAGGAACGCCCGGCGCAATCGTTCGGCCACAAGCGGTGAAACAAAGCCGCCGCCATTGCCGCGAACATCGACAATCAATGCGTGCTTACGGATTTGTGGGAAATAAAGCTTGGTGAATTCATTCAGACCGGGCTGGCCCATGTCCGGAATGTGGAGATAACCAATGTCGCCGTTGGTTTTCTTGTTCACGTAATCAATGTTCTTCTGGACCCAATCCAAATAGTAGAGCGGCGCTTCGTTCGCGGTGGGCACAACGGTGACGTCCCGGGCGTCGGCGTCGTTCGGCTTGGAATTCACGCGCAGGATCACTTGTTTGTCCGCGGTGCCAATCAACGCCTGATAAATATTCGGAAGTGTCGACACCGGCGTGCCGTTGACCGCTAGAATGTAATCGCCGGTTTTGACGTTCACTCCCAGGGCCATCAGCGGGGAGCGTGTATCCTTGTCCCAATTCTCGCCGGGCAGGATGTGATCGATCTTGTAAGCTTTGCTCGCCGGGTCGCGCGACAATTCCGCGCCGAGTAATCCAAGTTTGATGCGTGGCGTGTCGGGCCGCTCGCCGCCGGCCACGTAGGCGTGGCCGTTGTTCAACTCGGCAATCAATTCGCCGAGCAGATAGGTGAGATCATTTCGATGATTCACGTAGGGCAAAAGCGCAGCGTATTTGTCCCGCATGGTCTTCCAATCGACGCCGTTCATGTTCGGCGCATAGAAAAAGTCGCGCTCCTGCCTCCAGCATTCATAATAGATCTGTTTCCATTCCGCCTGACGATCGAGCTGCATGTCGAGTCCCGCGATTTTATGCTCGTGATCCTTGGTCTCGATCTTGTCCTTCGGAATGTCGATGATGGCGTAATCTTTTTTGATCTTCACTAGCATCTTTTTGCCATCGAACGAGATTTGGTAGGCGTTTGCATCCCCGAGAACAGTCTCCTTACGGTCTTCGATGCTGTAGGAACAAAGGTGTGATTTTCGGTCTGGCTGACCGAAGTCTTCATCGTCATCTTCTCCAACATCGTCCGCTGCCGTGCGACGCAGATAAAAGACCCGATCTTCGATCATTCGAAGGTCGCGATAATTGCCGGGCGTGATCTCCAGACCAACGATGCGGTTCTGGATCCCATCGGTGTCGATTTTAACGACGACGGGTTTCTTCGGTGTCGGTGTTGGAGAGGGTTCATTTTTCTTTTCTCCGGCTTTTTTCTCAGTTGGACTGGCTTCCGGTTTCTTCTCCGCCGCTTCCTTCTCCTTTTCTTTCTCGCGTTTTTGATCCGCTTTTCCAACCTCATCACTCTTCGGTCCGAGCGGGTTCTCGGTGTCCTTGGCCAGCGTCACGAGATAGACGCGTTCCATGTCGCGATAGATGTTGGAGAATTCCTCGTCGCCGAAGGTTGGTTTGAAATCGCGCGCCGAAGCCAGCAGCAAATATTTGCCGTCATCGCTGAACGTCGGTTCGGTAGAGTTGTACCAATTGTCGGTAACAGGCGTCTGCTGTTTGCTCGCCAGTGAATAAAGGTAGATACGCGACAGCCCGTTATCTTCCGGCCGGCCCCACGCGATCCATTGACTGTCGGGCGACCAATTGAAAACCTCGATCTCGCCGACCTTGTCCTGATCCACTTGTGTCACCGTCTTGCTGGCGACGTCGACGTATCGCAAACGCTGCAATCGATCGGACCAAGCCAGCTTCTTGCTGTCCGGCGACCATTTCATCGCATAGTAATATGTATTGGCGCCGCTGGTGACCTGGACCGGGTCGCCCTTGCCGTCCTGTGCCCGAACGTAGAGCTCGTTCTCGCCGGTCGCGTCGGAGTCGTAAGCGATCCATTTCCCGTCCGGGGACCAAATCGCGTCGCGCTCGTGCGCGCCAGAAGTCTTGGACAGATTACGCGGCGTGCCGTTTTTGGCCGGGACCGAAAACAAATCTCCGCGCGCGACCACGATCGTGCGCTCGCCGTCGGGCGCGAGATTCACCGATTCCAAATGTTTGGATGCGTCGACGAACGTATTTCGTCCGATCGCGAAATCTTCCTTAATCTCGATTGGCATCGTTCGGGCCTCGCGGGTCTTCAAGTCGTAGCGCCAGATGTAACCGGCCTGCTCGAACACGATTGCTTCCTTGGCGATCGATGGAAACTTGATGTCGAAATCTTTGAACGTAGTGAGCTGTCGGGTTTCCTTGGTGCCGAGATCGGTCGAGAACAGATTCATTCGGCCGTCACGGTCGGACAGAAAATAAATCTTGTTGTCCGGTCCCCACATCGGACAGATGTCCTGTGCCGGATTGTTGGTCAGGTTTTCGGTCGTGCCGGTCTTGAAATCGTAGATCCAAATATCGTCGGCCATGCCGCCGCGATAATGTTTCCAGGTGCGGAACTCGCGGAAAACGCGATTGAACGCCATCTTGGAGTCGTCTGGCGAAAACGAGGCGAATCCGCCCCGCGGCACCGGGAGTTGCTGCGGCAATTCCGTGTCGCTACCGACCGTAAACAGCGAGCCGATAAAATCGTTGAACGATTTCATCCGGGAACGAAACACAATCAGCGGCTTAGTGTTTTCCCAGGTCATTACGATGTTGTTTGGGCCCATTCGGTCCGAAATGTCGTCGCGGCCAAGGGTTGCTGAAATGGTCAGCCGCTTCGGCGTTCCGCCCTCCGCGGGCATGAGATAAACTTCGCGGTTGCCGTCATACTCGGAAGTGAACGCGACCTGTTTGCCGTCAGGCGAAAACCGCGGAAACGACGTGTAACCCGGACCGCTGGTGAGCCGGCGCGCCACTCCACCGTCTTTGCCAACCGAGTAAAGCTCACCCGCGTAGCAAAAAACAATGTCTTTGTCGTTGGCGGTTGGAAATCGAAGCAGTCGCGTCGTGTTGGGCGCGTTTTGGGCTGAGGCGGTGAAGATCGACAATGAGAAAACAGCGAAGGCGAAAAGGAGAATTCGGGTGCGCATAGATGGCATGGTTGAGACGAAGCCAGAAAACTGGTTTTGCAACTAACCGAATGCAAGAACTGAATTTTACGAAGCGGTCGCGCTGGCCGGAACGAAATCGGCGCTGTCGTCGAACTTCAACCTTTTGTGCAGCTCGCGCTGCAATAGCAGGAGATTGATGCAAGCTTGAAGCAGCTGCGACCCGACCGACATATACCAGACAATCTTGATGTCGAAGCCTGGCCGATACGAAAGGATCAACGCCGGCAGAGCGAAGATTAGAAGGCGTGACGCAGAGCTGAGCAACGGTGGAATGGTGTTGCCGAGTCCCTGAAACATACTCGAGCTGGTGAAGACAATTCCGGCCGCAACGAAGTTGAAGGCAACAATCCGAAGGTAATCGCTCCCGAACTGAATTACCGCCGGGTCATTGGAAAAGCATCGGATCATCGTCCGCGGCGCAAGCTCGGTGATCGCGGCGAGCGCGAGCATCAAGACCACTGCAATCCCGAGCCCTGATTTCACCGTGTGTCGGACGCGATCTGCCTTGCGGCCGCCAAAGTTTTGTCCAACGACCGGCGACGCCGCAAAACTCAGCGCCACCACCGGCAAGAACAGGGCCTGCATGATCCGCGCACCAACTCCGAATCCGGCCTGGGCCGCCGGGCCGAAGTTTCGAATGATCACATAGACGATCAGAATATAAACGAAGAGAAGCACAAACTCCGCGCCGGCTGGAACGCCGATCCGCAACATTGCCGCCCAAATCTTCAACTGCGCCCGCCACTCGGAAAATCGGAAACGCAGATATTGATATTTTTTCTCGAAGTACCAAAAGACCAGCAGGTTGGCAGCGAGAATGGAAATGAATGTCGCCAGGGCTGCGCCAGTCACGCCGAGTTTTGGCCACGGACCGATCCCGAAAATCAAAAACGGTGCGAGTACCATATTGAGAACGACACTGAGCACTGAAAACACGACTGGCGCCTGGACGATTCCGGTCGCGCGCAAAGCCGAGCCCATCGAGGTGAGCGGGAATTGCAGGAGCAACGCCGGCATGAACCAATAGAGGTAAGATTTTGCCAGCTCGGCGGTTTGCGCGTCCGCGCAAAATGTGTTGGCATAACTGTTGATCGATAGGAATCCGATGATTCCCAGTGCGATCGCGATCCAGATCGACATCACGCACGATTGATTGAATACCAGCTCGGCGTGAGCCTGATCCTTCCTTCCTGCGGCCTGCGCAATCAACGCCGTCGTCCCTACTGCCAACATTTGCGTGACCGCGAGCACAAGCATGTTCAGGTTTCCGGCTACGGCGACCGCGGCGATCGCCTCCTTGCCGAGACGTCCCACCCAGAAAAGATCTGCCAGTAAGTAAAGCGTTTGAACTACCATGCTCACGGCCATGAAGGCCGACATGTGCAGCAAATGTTTGGTTACGGATCCCTGAGTTAAATCTTTCACAGTTGCGGCGTTAATCTGCCGCAGCAGTGGCTGGAGCCGCAATCGAAATTAGCGCTTCCTCCCAAAGCTGGCTGCGTGCCCTGCCTCTGCGGGGATTACGTACTCTTAAAGTTTTTCAGCCACAATCTCGAGCACGAGCGGGGTCAACATGAACGAGGGGTCTTGCCTTTCAGCGGCGGCCAGGTCGGAGCGCACCTTGTCGGCAAATGCAGCGTCGATTTCTCCGAGTTCGAGCAATCGAAGAAGATGGGTTCGAATAAACTGGGCAGGCCATTGCCACATGTAATCGCCAGGCTCAATGCAAAAAATGCGTGGAGCGATTGAGCAAACGGCGAAGCCGTTGTTCTTCAGCCGCGCCGGTAGCTGTAGCCCGGTATCCGGATTGCCTCCGGACCCGCGCCAGGTTGCGACGACGTGGTTGCGAAATTCTTCGTGACTCGCGCGTGGCGGAACGAACTGCCAGGTCGTGTAATGACCGTACTCGTGAAAAATCGCGCTACCGCCGGTCCTCAGCACGCCGGCAATTTTCTTCACCAGCAGATTCGGATCGGAAACGAAGCAGAGCACCCAGCGGCACCAGCTGAAATCGAACGGCCCACCAGGCAAATCGTCGTTCATTAGATCGAGCTCGTGAACTTCGACATTCGCCAACCCGCGTGTTCGGGCCGTGTTCTTGATCGCGTTTGCGAAATTGGTTGAACGCTCAACCGCAACAACTTTCCCGGTCGGGCCGACGATTTCGGCAAGATCGACAGTGGCGTAGCCGGGCCCCGCGCCGACGTCGAGCACTTTGCTTCCTAAGGTGATGCCCGCATTTTGCCAACAGTCTAGAACGACAGTCCGCCAGGCACCGTGTTGGACGCCGAGACGCTCGAGTTCGTCCGCGTGAGTGCCGAGGACATAGTCGCGCTCTGTTGGTTGAGTCATTTGCGGATGAATTTACATCGCGATGCGATCCATCCCACCCGATTCTTGCTCGGCAAATGGGGTCGTATCTAAACATTACGCTCCCGCTAGTGCATCCATAATGTTCCCTGGATATAGGCTGCCGCAGAGCGGCATGATTCAACATTTGCCCAAGCGAAAACGGAAAACTGAAGGCAGCCGCTATGTAGCGATCCAGGGAACTAACTCCTGAACTAACCGGAGCGTAAATTGCGAGCTGGAAACGAAGCTGAAACGTTACGACGTTGAGCGGTTGAGGATAAAAAATGCCAGGCGAAGCGCTTGCTTTACAATCCGATCAATCGTGGGGCGGGCGGCTCCATAATAGAACACGCGGCGACAGCGCCGCTTCGCTATAACTCAAATCGGACTACTTTTTGACTTCAGCTTTGCCAGTTTTGTCCTGGATCGTGACGTGGAGGCGCTTGGGGTTCTTATCTCCCTCGCGTCCGATGTAAGAGACCGACCAAGTGTCGTCGTCGGCGTTGTATTCGGCCTTTGGCAATTGATACTCGCCCAGGTCGTAGCCTTTGGTCCGCACTTCAATGTCCGCAATGTCCATGGCTTGCACGGTATTTAGTTTCGGGCCCGCCGATGGCGGAGATGTCGGAGCTACTGAGATCGCTGGCGCCGGTTTTGTGCGCAACGATGATGGCGGGCCGGTGAGCGTTCGAATCGAATCGTCGGCTGGAGTTTCGCTGACCGGAGGCGGGGGTAAAGATTGGAGGCCCTCCTCCGTTGTGGATTTGGGATTTGGAGTTTGAGGCTTCTCGGTGCCAGCCGAGCGTGGTCCTTCGGCCGGAGATTCTATTTCTCGCTCGACGATCGTCGGTTCGGCCTTTGGTTCCTCACTCTTTGGCGTCTTTTTTACTTTGGCTTCTTTCGGTTTCTCGGCTTTTTTCTCAATCTGCCGGCTGGGCTGTTCGACGGCGCGAACCGCGCCAGGCGCAAGGGCAGACTTCCTGGTCACTGGCTGTTGTCGCGGTGTCGGAGATTCCGATTCTTCTGAAGCCTGGGCAATGAGAGGAGTTGATGTTTTTGGTGCGCTGACTTCTGACTTCTGACTTCTGACTTCTGGACTCGCGTCGTCCGGTCCCTCGGTCGGCGGTTCAGGTTCGGTTTCTTTTGAAACTTTTTCCGCCGCCGCAACCTTAGGCTCTGAAGCGGGCGCCTTTTTTGGTCCTTCCGGCTCAGCGGCGGATTCAACGCTTGTCGCCTTAGCCGCGACCGGTCCAAGTGACCAATTACCCTTTCGCTGGCCATCAACAAATCGCGCTTGATAAGTCTTGCCGTGGTCAACAGTCGTAACCGCGCCCACGAATTTGCCGTGCTCCATCGTTCCGGTGTAACGGCTAATTGGAACCTTCCTGTTGCCCGCAATGTTTGAGCCGGTCGCGAATGCTTTTTGAGTTCGGAGCCAGGTCAGAGTGCCGGGTCCTTCTGCGTAACCTTCGGAATCACGTTTGCCTGTCCATTCCGCGGCATCTCCTGGCTGAGGATCGTTGTTCCAAACCAGCGTCTTCCTCCGGTCATCAGTCCGCTGATAAGCACCGTCTCCGAACGCGTGTCCGGCGAACATCAGGACCAAGATCGACCCCGCAAAAGCGACAAAACTATTCCGTCTCACAAGGACGCTGATTGTAATTCACGGGTGTATTCTCCCACAACAGGAAACTCCCTCCGGCGCCGGTAGATCGACAATAGGCTTGAATCCACGGAGCCTGCACCTGCATCGTAGAGGGAGAATGACTAATTCGCCGGGCCTCGGGGAGCCGGTATCGAACAACACGAAGGCCACCTGGATTGGCCTTTTCATCGCATTTTTCGGCGTGTTAATCGTGCGCCAGGCGGTCTCATATTTTTATCCGACGCTGACGTTGGCCGCCGCGTTTTGGAAAGAATCTTTGGTCTGGCTGTGGGTGATCGCTCTTTTGTTGGTGATTCGTCGCGGAGAGCGGCTATCGCTTCAATCGGCAGGGATCGGAACAGCAAGCTTGGCGAGCTCGCTGCTTTGGGGCCTGGTCCTCGCCGTTGTTTGCGCGGTAATCGGCGGTCTCCTCGCCGCGGTCACTCATTATGGTCACAGTGAAAACGCGGAGACGTTCGCGCGACTGCCGGTTTGGCTGATCTCCGCCATTTGTATCCGTGCCGGCGTCGCCGAAGAATTGTTTTTTTCGCGGTTACGCGATTGAACGTTTGCAGGCGCTGGGTTTGAACCGCTCTTGGGCAGCGGCAATTCCGCTCCTGGTTTTTTCTCTCGGCCATTGGACCGGCGGATGGGCCAACATCGTTATCGCGTTCGCACTTGGCGCGGTCCTGGCGGTGTTTTATCTGTGGTGGCGCGACCTGGTTGCAAACATGCTCGGCCATTTTCTGGTCGATTTCGTTGCGAACGTTCTCCCAAGACTATTTTCCTAGCGTTCAGATTCGACTGGCCGCGCGCTAGTAATTTTTCCGGATCTCTGTCTTCTTGGTCTTGTCTTCGACGGTGACACTGAACGGCTGCAAGTCGCCGCCCGCCATTTTCGGATCTTTCAGAGTATAGAATAGCGACCACTTGTCTTTCACGGCCGAATAGTCCGTTTTCGGTCGCTGATATTCGCTTAAATCGTAACCGCGCGAACGTGCTTCCGCGTCCGCCAAGCCAACGGCGTCGTCTTCGCTGAGCTGAGCAACGCCGCGCGTTCCGGATGATGTCGGTCTCGATCTCGTTTCCGATTTCGGCGGCGCGCTTGATTCCGGAATTGAATCGTCGCGCAACGATGACGGCGGTCCGGTCAGTTCGCTAAGCGAACCTTCCGAGCTTGATCGCTTTGGCGCCTCAGTTGTCGGCGATTGGTCGGAGACTTCAGATTTTTGTTCGACTGATGGTTCGGGCGTCGAGACTGGCGGCGTCTCGTTGGCAGACGTGTTCGACGGCTCTTGCGATTCGGCGATTTTCGGAGCTTCGAAGAGCGACGACTCGCTTTGGGTTGGTTCCGGAGTCGGGACCGGAGTTGTTTCCGCAACAATTGGCGGACTGGAAGCGGAGACGGGGGAAGCCTCTGGGGCCGGAGTATTTTCCGGCTCGGCCGGGGTCGGCATCGGTTTCGTTTCCGCCACCGCCGGTTTTTGCGGCTGCTCGATTGGCCGAACTGTTTCCGCGTTCTGGGCCCGTTTTTCGGTTGTCTCTTTCTTTACTTCAGCTCGTTCTTCGCGAGGTTTCGGTTGTTCACTTTCCGCTTTGCGACGCTTGGCAACCAATTGTTCCGGCACATTCATCTTCGAAGGAGCCGGTCCGCGCGCCCAGGCGGTGACACGGCTACCATCGGCAAAGTAGGCGTGCGCAGTTCGGCGGCCCATGTGCATATTTACCGGGCCCTCAAGTTTGCCGTTGACCATGTTGCCATAGTAAACTGCGTACACTGTTCCACTGGCGGTGTACCACGTGATCGTTCCAAAGGCGGTCGCATAACCCTCTTTGTCTCGCGGTCCGGCCCAGGCGGCTGATTCGCCGGGCTTGGGACTTCCATTCCACACCGTTGTCTTACCGTCCCGGGTCTGTTGATATTCGCCGGCTGCGCCGAACGCAGCGCTCGCGAACAAACAGATCCCGAAAAAAATCGATCGAATTCTCACAGCCGGATTAAATAAGCGGAAAGCGAAGGTTACTGTACCAAAAAACCGCCAGCAAGAGGCGAGGATCGATCCTGCCGGGCCTTTGGGTCACAAATCTCGCCCCATCGGGGCGGCGCCCTCGAGATCTTCCCATCCGCAACTCTTCCAAAATTCGCGTCCGCGCGGATTGTCCTTTGCCACCAAAATGTTCGCGCGCTCCAGCCCGACTCGCTTCAACCCCGCGAGGCATTCGTCGATCAGTCGCCGGCCGACGCCGCGCTCCCGATAAGTCGGATCAACCGCGAGATGATAAACATATCCGCGTCGCCCGTCGTGACCGCACAACACGGCGCCAACGATGACCGCTCCATCCATCGCGATTCGACTCAACCCCGGATTTTGCCCGAGAAACCGCCGGATCGTTTTCCGATCGTCACCTTCGGCAACGTCCAGGCCTTCGACCCGGTTCCACAGTTCGATCGCCGCATCGTAGTCTTCGCTGCGGAACTCTCGCGTTTGAATCTCCATCGCGGGGAGATTCTAGCACGTCTGCAATCGAATCGGCGACTCGGCGGTCCGCAGTTTACTTTTTCGCGTTACGGGGATCGTCGGTCGGATTGACGTAATTGATCTGAAACGGGCCTTCGCTGTCGATCTGCACGACCGAGTCTTTGCCAGCGCCTTTGGCGTAGTGCGCCATGCCAGCTGGCAAAACGATGTAACTACCGGGCGACATTTGTTGCATTGAAGCTTCATCGAATTTCTCGCCCATGCCGATCTTGAAACTACCCGAAATCACAGTTAGCCGTTCCGCGGTCGGGTGCGTATGAGGCATGACCTTGTAACCGGCAGGCGCTTTCAATCGGACCGTGAACACTCCGGCCTGCGTCGGATCGCCGTTCAAGACCGCCATTTTGCCTCCTGTGGGCAGTCCCGGAGGCGCTTCGCCCCATTTCAAGTCCGCGGGTCTGACCACGCGATGCTCGGTGGTGGCTGATGCCGATGTTGATTGCTCCGCTGCAAATACAAACGCCGCGGCCGCGACAATCATGGCGAACAGGATGGTGATCTTTTTCATGATCCGTACGATCTCGCCTAAGCCCGTTCGAGGTCAAGCACTTCTTGGGATCCAAAAACGGGGTCGTATCTAAACATTACGCTCCCGCTAGCTTGCCAAGCCGTAGCCTTGGCGAAGGCTGGTGCATCCATAATGTTCCCTGGATATAGGCTGCCGCAGAGCGGCATGATTCAACATTTGCCGTAGCGAAAGCGGGCCACACCAGCCTGAAGGCCGGTATCATGGAAGCGGCCCGTTATTTCGCCGTTTTTTGCTTGGGTTTCTTTGAGGCCAGCCGTTCCGCTTTTCTGCGTCGTGCCGCCCGTTTCCTCATATTGTCTCTGCCGCGATTGTGTCCCATAAGATTTCAGAATTTCACTGTCTGAGTCTTTACTTTGTGAGACCACGTCTCAAATGAATTTAATGCAACAATCTGAACGGCTTCGACGGACGTGTTGTCCAATTCGTCGTGCTCGTCGGTCCTGAATCTCTGCACGCTCACGCTGCCGGGTCTCGCCCGGGCGACTCGTTCGCGACGCTTCAACTTCAGGTTCATAACGATCTCCGTGCTCAATACCCTGAATGGATCCAGCGAAATGGCGACTGCCCGATTTGCGATTTCTACGAAGCTCGGCTCGCCCAATTATTGGAGGGTTACGCATTGAACGGCTCCGATGAATCCGCCGCTGCCGTCCACCGCGGTTTGCAAGAGGCAGCCAGCGTCGATCACCTGCCAGGAGCCTGATCTTCGCTATCGCTACTTGTTCGCGAATGCCTCTTTATTAACGACGTAGGGCATTTTCGTCGGATCGCCGCCGTAGTTGCCTTCCAAAACGTCGATCACGGCCTGCACCGTGCGGCCGGCCATGCCTTTGTTAGGATCAACATCGAGACGGGTAATCTGGGCGCCGCTCGCAAAATGATGAAACACGCGGCAACGGTCCGCGATTTCGGGATCGAGCAACGGTGAATCGGCGGGAAGCGGTTCCTTTTCGAAAACATCGAGTGCCGCGCCTGCGATCCATTTCTCTCTTAACGCCTTCGCCAGCGCCTTTTCGTCCACTACCGGGCCACGAGACGTATTTATTAAGTATGCCGTCGGCTTCATCTGCTTGAGCGTCTTCTCGTTGATAAGGTGGAACGTCGGTTTGTCCGTTTCGCCCTCGCGCAACAGGGGCACGTGAATGCTCACATAATCGGCGCCCCGCAACGCTTCCTCAAAATCGACATACTTGATCCACGTCTTCGTGCTCTGGATTCCGCGTGCCTGCCGCAGGTCCATCGTCTCCTGGATCCCCGAGATGTATTTCTGATTTTGATACGCCGGATCGTAGCAAAAAATGTTCATGTCGAACCCCGAACATTTTTTAATCATCGCCAGGCCGATCCGTCCTGTTCCAATGACCGCGATGGTTTTGCCGGTGACCTCATCCCCAAGAAATGGCAGGAACGGATGCCACGACGGCCAAGTCTGCTCCCGGACCAATTTCTCGCTCGACCAAAGTTTGCGCGCGACCGCTCCCATGATGAAAAATGCAAACTCAGCGGTCGCCTCCGTCAGGACATCGGCCGTGTTCGTGAACGGCACTTTATATTTGTTGGCGTCGGCCCGATTGATGTTGTCGAACCCGACCGCGATCTGCGCCACCACCTTGAGCGTTCCTTTTCCGGCTTCGAAGACTTCCGCGTCGATCCGGTCTCGCAACGTCGTAATCAACCCGTCGACTCCACCTTTCACTTTTTCGACGATCAACGACTTCGGCGGCGCTTCCGGCCCTTGGAACACCTCCAATTCATAGCCGCGCTCACGCAGGCGGTTTTCAGCCGGATCACCAATCCGCGATGTCGCAAAGATTCGAAAGTATTTCTTGTCGTTAGGTGTCATCATCGAACTCGATCGAATAATTCGCCCAAGCTGCTAAGCTCTTCCGGCGGCTTTGATTCCGAAAGGAAGTTTTGAAATTCGGGCGAATACGCGTGCTTGCGGCTCGGCCACCAAACCCGGCGCACTCCTTCGGAATGATAATATTTCCTTAGCAGGCTTTCCCATCCAAGCCAATGCGCCTGATCAAGGATGCCCGCTTTTTGTTGGTACCAGGCGTTCTCCAATAACTTAAATAGAGAGAATAGGAAATAATGCGCAACGATCCGCTCTTCGCGGCTGGCTGAACTCCAGTCGACAGTGGCTTTAGACAGTGCAGACCCGAGGGCGGGAGATTCCATTGCTGGAACATTGATGGAGGTAATAGCTGCCGCGAGCGAATCCACGACGAGCGCTTTCTGGGATTTCGTGTTCTGCCGGATGCTTATGATCAGCACGACCAAGGTGAGCGCTACCGCCAAAGCGCTGACAATTTCGGCGACGGCAACGAATACCTGCAGGTTCATATGGTCGAAGGAGAATCTTTCAGGAACGCAGGAAACGAGACAGGATTTGCCCGTTTTCTACGAGACCCGATCTGGAACAATCCTAGAAGTCCTGTGAATCCTGTCTAGTTACAGATTCGTTTTCGTCCAAACATCGACGCGCTCGAGCGCTTTCTCGATGTTTTCAATTGAGTTCGCGACGCTGAAGCGCAGATAACCCTCACCGAAATCGCCAAACGCCGTGCCGGACAGTGCCGCTACACCGGCGTCTTCGAGCAACGCGTCCGCTAACTTCTTCGAGCGCCAGCCTGTCTTGGTGATGTTCGGAAAGACGTAAAACGCGCCTTTCGGTAATCGACATGAAAATCCTTTGATTCTGTTCAAGCCGGCGACCATGGCGTCGCGACGTTTCTTGAACTCGGCGCACATTTTGTCGACCGAATCCTGCGGGCCACGCAGCGCTTCGACTCCGGCCACTTGCGTGAAACTGGCCGTGCACGAATTAGAATTTGTCATCAATCGCGCAACACTTGTCGCCAGGTCGGCGCGCATCACGCCGTAGCCCATCCGCCAGCCGGTCATCGCGTAGGTTTTGGAAAAACCGTCCAACAAAATCGTGCGCTCCTTCATTCCTTCGATCGACATGATCGAATGATGTTCGCCTTCGAAAATGAGCCGGCTGTAGATTTCATCCGAGAGCACCATGATGTCGCGGTCGCCAATCGCTCCGGCAATGCCGTCGATATCTTTTTTCTCGAGCACCCCGCCAGTCGGGTTCTGGGGTGAGTTAATGATGATCAATTTTGTGCGATGGGTGATCAGCCCCGCCAGTTCGTCAACATCCAACCTGAAATCCATCTCCTCCCGCAATCGGATCGGCACCGCCTTCGCGCCGACGTAGTTGATCATCGATTCGTAAATCGGAAATCCGGGATTCGGATAGATCACCTCGTCGCCTTCGTCGGCGAGTGCGAGAATCGAGAAGAAAATGATCGGTTTACCGCCTGGAACGACTACGACTTCGTCCGGCGAAACGTCGACCTGGCGCGTCTCGCTCACATATTGCGCGATTACTTGGCGCAACTGCGGCAATCCAGCTGCCGGCCCGTAATGCGTGAAACCATTGTGCATGGCGTCCGCGCCCGCGGAGATGATGTTTGCCGGCGTATCGAAATCGGGCTCGCCGATCTCAAGGTGCACGATGTCCCGGCCTTTCGCTTCCAACGCCCGCGCTTTGACCAGAACTTCGAACGCAGTCTCAGTCCCAAGGCGCGCCATTCGCCTAGCCAGCCGAAGTTCGCGTTGCGCCCTCTGATGCATAATAACGACAGTCCGCCACGATAAACAACGTGGCGTAGGAAGCAACGTTTCAACATTTTCCCGCGCAATACGTCCAAAAGCGTCGCTGATTCCGATTCAGAAGATGTTCGGGAGATCGTATGCGTATTTTGGTTGTAGAAGATCATCGGGACACCCGGCAAGTGCTTGTCGGATTGCTGACCCGTTGGGGATATATTGTTTCCGCTACCGACACCTTGAAGGGCGGACTGGAATTGCTCAATTCCGAGCCGCCCGTCGATGTCATCGTCAGCGACATTGCGTTGCCGGACGGAACCGGTTACGCCCTGGTGAGCGAGGCGCGCCGGCACGGCAAACGCGTCCTGGCCATCGCTTTGTCTGGTTATACTTATCCAAGTGACGTATACGTGGCCAAACTCACCGGCTTCGATCACCACTTGTCCAAACCGTGCGATTGCAATTCTCTCCGCATGATTCTGCAGGAGCGATCCCACTGGGAGCCGACGGGGAAAGACTGAACGGGGCTCGCGCTACTCGGCGCGATCACTCAACACCTCAACTGCGCGCTCCGCGCTAGAATCCCGGCTGAATGCTCAGGAGACCGCTGGGCGAGATATTGCCCCTCGCGTGGTAACCGTTGCTTAAGGAAATGTTGAAAGTGTTGTTGTTTGCCGGCAACTGGTTCGCCATCACGTTGATCGCGTTGAACGATTGAAAAAAAGAAAGCAATTCGTGTTCCGAATTCTTGCCGGACCCGGCTGTCGCTACCAAGCCATCGAAAACTCAGCGCCCTGCAAATCGCGCTCCACGATTGGTTGCAGTTTAATCCGATGATGCTCGCGATTGAAACGCACAACCGTCTTACCGACATAAGTTCCGACGACGGCGCCAACCAATACATCCGAAGTCTAATGTCGGTTATTGTTGTGCTCAGCCGGCGGTTTCGCGTTCCACTTTGTAAACCCGAAAGCCACGCGCTTTATAATTGTTGAGCGCCCGTGGATGATCGCGATTACACGTGTGCACCCATACCCACGACGGCGTCGGTGACCACGCCCATGCATTCTCGATCGCGCTTGTTAACAACTCGCCGCCGAGTCCCCGCCCAATGAATTTCGGCAACAATCCGAAATACGCGATCTCAACATCGTCTTCTGTGGCGGCAGGCGTCCCCGCCTGCAATTTCGATCGATGCCGGAGTAGTTCGTAATAGCCGACTAGTGCGTTTTCGTAACGGCCGGCAAACGTCCGCAGGTTCAGATCGTTCACGTATTCTTTCCATTGCTCCTCCATCCAGGGCCGTTTGTCGATCCACTTCCAGTTTTCTCCCACACGGAAATACATGTCCCGATTGAATCGCCAATCGCGCTGCAACTCCCGAATGTTCAATTGTCCTTTCTGCAATCCGCAATCCGTTTTCCGCAATTCCGAATGCGACAACATTTGGAGATACGTCGTTTCGAGTGCCTGGAGGACCTGAGATTTCGATTCGCTCATCTCAACCTGTCAACCTCTCAACAACTCAACTCCCCGGCCTGATCTCGGGAAATCCAGCGCCCTTCAGTTGTTGATTCAACGCCGGAACATCGACGTCGAGCAATTGTTTCCATGCGTCCATCATCGGATCGACTTTGGTTTGGACTTCCGCCGCCGCCGCCTTCACTGCTGCGGTCGGTGCGACATCAGCGCCTTGCGTTTCGTTAAACAAACGGGTGGTCGATTCTAAAACGAAAAACGAGGGTGGGGCGCCCGGTCTTGGGTGCGGGGGACCAAACTTCATCAGTGTTTGGGTAAATGCCTCGAGTTTTTGCGTCATGTCAGGCCGCTCGGCAGCCCGGGCTTTGAGTTTTGTGAGTTGCTCGGCGATCTCTTCGAACTTCTTGCCGATCGGCGCCAGTTTGAGCCGCAGCTGATACAGTTGCCATGCAAGGTCGAATTGCTGCTGAAGATCGGTCGCCGAAGTTTTCACCCGCGGATCCATCTGCACCGTAAACGACTGCGTAAAATTCTTTCCGTTAACGGACAACGTCGCTGTGTATTCACCGGCCATCACCCAGGGCGATGTCGCGGCCGGGGCCGTGTTTTGATACGTCGCCGACATCGGATATTCAGGTTCCACGTTCGGCACCGGATCGTAATGCATGTCCCACAAAAAACGGTGCATGCCCGCTTTCGTTGAGACCGATTGCAATGGGCGAATCCAATACTCTGGAATCCGCAATTTTTTCGGATCGTATTTTTGCGGAGCGTCGCTGCTCGAATATTTCCGGACCGATTGGCCTTTGCTGTCTTTGATCTCGATTGTCACCGGACCGGTCGCATCTTGCCCCAGAAAATAATCGATCATCGCGCCGTCGGGCGGATTCTCGCCGGCCGGTTCGTCCGGTGGGAGTGGGGTGTCCGGATTCAAACTGAAACGCACGCGTAATGCAGTTTGCGGTTTAAATAGAACGTTATCGACCTTGTTTCGATCCAGCTGCCGAAGCGGAGTGATGTTATCGAGGATCCAAAATCCGCGGCCGTGCGTCGCTGCCACGAGATCGTCATTCTTAATAATAACGTCGCGCACCGAGCTGGCCGGCATGTTTAGTCGCAGCGATTCCCAATTCCCCCCATCGTCGAACGACACGTAAACGCCTTTCTCCGCTCCCGCGAATAACAAACCTTTGCGCACCGGATCTTCGCGGACGGCGTTCACAATCTGGCCCGCTGGAATTCCGTTCACGATCTTCGTCCACGTTTTGCCGCTGTCGTTCGTTTTCAAAATGTGCGGTCGCAAATCGTCGATTCGCAAAGTGTTCAAGGCAGCGTAGGCCGTGTTCGCGTCGAAATGCCCGGCTTCGATCAGCGAAATTTTTTGCCACGCCGAAATGCCCGGCGGGGTCACGTTGTTCCATGTCTTGCCGCTATCGGTTGTGAGATAAATTAAACCGTCGTCAGTGCCGGCCCAAATCCGGTTCGGTTCAAGCGGTGACGGCGCCACCGTGTAAATAACGCCGCGTCGTCGCGCCTGCTTGGTGGCGTCGTCTTTGTACTTTCCAACGCAAGCCGGCAGCTCGTATTTTTCGCGCGACAAATCGGGACTGATCTTTTCCCAATTATCGCCGCGGTCGCGCGTTTGGAAGAGGGTGTTGCCGGCGAAGAACAACAGCTGCGGATCGCGCGGCGAATAGATCACTGGTTCGGTGCGCAAGGTCCTGAAATCTTCCGTTTGCACCGGCACCGGAAGAATGTTTTGCACCTGGCCGGTTCGCCGATCGAACCGCGTCAGTTTGCCGCCGATGATGATGTCCGGATCGAGTGGATCGGCGACGACGTAACCGTATTCTTCCGCCGCAACCGGTTGCCAATCGCGAAAGGTGATTTCGCCTTCGTCGCCGCGGCTTTGGATTCCAACCGAACCGCTCTCCTGTTGCCCGCTGTAGAGCCGATACGGAAACGCATTGTCCGCGCTGACGTGATACAACTGCGCGCTCGATTGGTTATACCATGAGCTCCAGGTCTTGCCGCCGTTGACGGTCACGATCGCTCCCTGGTCGGAGCCGAGCAGAATGACGTCAGGGTTGTTCGGATTAATCCAAACATTTTGATAATCGTCGCCGCCGGGCGCGCCGCGCCAGCCTTCCCAGTTCTTGCCACCGTCGGTCGATTTCCAACAAACGACGCTGGCCGAGTAAACGATTTGCGGATTTTTTGGATCGAATCGCACTACCGGCAGGTCGCCGCCGCCAATCCCGAGCCCCGGCCGCGGATCGTCCGTTGTTCCGCTCCAACTCTCGCCGCCGTCGTCCGATCGATAAAGTTTCGCGATGGTTTTTGTCCGGACTGCGGCAAACAAGGTTGAGGTCTTGCTCGGCGCGATCGCGATGTTCACCTGCACAACGCCGGGCGGCAGACCTTTCGTTAGTTGCCGCCACGTTTTGCCGCCATCGACTGATTTGAAAACGCCGCCGCCCTCTCCATTGAAAACGCCGTTTTCCCACGGCGCTTCGCGCGATTCCCACAACGCCGCGTAAACAATTTGCGAGTTGGTCGGATCGATCTGCACGTCGCTAGCGCCGACGTTTTCGTCCCGATATAAGACGCGTTCGAATGTTTTGCCGCCGTTGAGCGATCGATAAACGCCGCGTTCTTGGTTTGGCCCATATGGATGACCGGCCACCGCGACGAAAAGCTTGTCGGCGTTTTTGGGATCGACAGCCAACTGCGCGATTTGTTGACCGTCGCGCAGCCCGAGATGCGTCCACGTCTTGCCAGCGTCAGTCGATTTATAAATGCCGTCGCCGACTGAAAGATCCGGCCGGTGCAACCCTTCGCCGCTTCCGACGTAAACAATGTTCGGACTTGAAACTGAAACCGCGATCGCGCCGACAGACGCGGTCGGCTGGTCGTCAAAGACCGGCTGCCACGTCCGGCCGTAATCGGTGGAATTGAAAACGCCGCCGTTGACGGGTGCCATGTAAAATACGTTGGGCTGCGACGGGACGCCGCAGATCGCACGCGTTCGGCCACCGCGATACGGCCCCACATTGCGCCAGCGCAGAATCGACTCGAGCCTTGGGAGATTGCTCGGCTTTACCTCCTCGCTACCACGCGCGCCAGCGATTCCGAAAACGGTCGCCAAAATCATTGTTATCGAGCTTCGAATCCAATGCCGTGTAGCCGCGGCCCTGCGGGCCGCAATTTCTCTCGAACGCATAATGCGTCGCCATTCTCTGCTGCTACGGTGGCTCCCGCAAGACGGGGTCGTATCTAAACATTCAACATTTAGCCCCCGTTCCTCCCCACGGACTTCAGTTTGTCGGCGTTTCAGTCTTTTTTGATCCTTGCACCAGCAGCGCGATCGGCAGTCCGATACAAAATATCAGCGCCAGCACCGTGCCCGACAGGATTGGTCCCGGCATGACGCTGCAAATATCAGGTTTGCTTCCGGGCCTCAAGGGGGTCGTACCTGGAGAAATCGAATTGTTGAGAGTAGAGCGAGATCTAAAGCTAGAATCTCGCTCAATCCAGCTTGGCCGCTTTTTTTCTCCAAGCTTCCTGGCCTTTCCTACATGCTGCTCGCTCCATGCTCTCGGCGTTAATCTTCGACCTCGACGGTGTGCTCGCCGATTCCGAGCCGTGGTGGAACCGGATCGACGCGAAATTGCTTAGTGATTACGGAGTCACTTATCGCGGCGAATATCATCAGCAGGTTGTGGGAGTGAGCTACCGGATCGCGTGCGAGTTTTACAAAAAAACCTTTAACCTGTCCGTGCCGACCGACCAAATGATGAGGCGTCGCGGCAAGATCGCGGCTGAGTTCTTCTCTGATCGCGTCGGCTTGTTTCCCGGCACCACGGAAGTCTTGGAAGAATTGCGACAATTGAAGCTGCGCCTCGGAATCGCTACCAGCTCAGTCAGCACCTCAGCCCGGCCGTTTTTAGATCGGCATCAACTGACGCAATTCTTCGAGGTTGTTGTCACCGGTGACGATGTCGATCGCGGCAAACCCGCGCCCGATATCTACCTGCGCGCAGTTGAAAAACTCGTGGTTCCCCCCGGCGAATGCCTTGTGATTGAAGACGCGCTTTCGGGTATCGCCGCCGCGAAAGCAGCAAAGATGCGCGTCGCCGCCATTCCGGACCGACGCTTCGTCGATCCCGCCGAGTACAAAAAACAAGCCGATTATGTTTTGGACGGTCTGACGGAGTTGCCCGCGCTAGTCGCAACAATCCGCCGCACGCGTTAGGGCCGCCCGGCTGTTGACCCTTCGCTTCCTTACTCCCGGCTCCTGGCTCCGTGCTCCTCTGCTCGTTACGCGATCTTGCACGGAATCACGGCGTCTTCGTCGAACGAGTAAACCGCACACAACCGATGATACCCGTCCGCGATCACGACGTTGCAGTTCTTGTCGTCTCTGATCAGGAGAAGCGGCGAGAGCGATTCGCCTGATTTGATCTTCCTTCGGTCTTTCTTCACGTGATAGTTGCTGATGCCGAGCAGTGGCAAACGCGACGCCCGGAAAATATCTTTGGCCTTGAACTTCGACATCCGCGCGCGTTGCAGTTTTTCCACGTGCCCGGCCGCCGTCCGCTCGTCGTACAACAATCTCAAGTAAGACTTTGCCGCCGGATAATCGTGCTCTGCCGGTTCGCGCAACCACTTGATCTCAATTTTCCTCGCCATTTCTCGGTTTTCAGTCAGTCAGCGTTTCAGTTTTCACCATTTCCCGTTCCTTTTTGCTCTTCGCCCCCAATCTCATTCAATGCTCTTGCGGGAAACGATTATTGTCGATCTTCCTTCATGCCATCCGTCGCCCGACGTCGTTTTTGGGCGATGGCCTTGCTGATGCTATGATGTGAGGACCCTAACTTCGATGGAGGAATGGCGGCAATGCCCTTGGAAGTGACGATCGACGACAAGCGCGGACTGATACTGATGCGCGGGTCGGGCGTCTTGACCGACGCCGATCTCGCCGCCGCCCATCACCAGGTTGGGGCTAACCCGGCGGCCGATCCGTCGTTTGGGCGGATTTGTGATTTGTCGGCGCTGACCGACGTTCGAGTTTCTGACGAATCGCTGGACCTCTGGGTAACTGACCCGGTTTCGAATCCACCGGTCCGCCATGCGATCGTTTGCAATACGCCTCCGATTTTGAAGCGTGTACTCGATTACGTTCGCCTGTCTCGGAAACAATTCCGCGAAGTCTCAGTCTTTCCCAGTTACGAGCAAGCAGCCGATTGGATGGCGCGCGAGCACTAATCTCCCTGATCCACACTCTCTGGTCATTGTTTCGGCAATGTCGCCGAAATCTTGAATCATGCCGCTGTGCGGCAATCCGCGGTCGGGCACATCGTCGATGCACTGCGGGAGCGGAACGTCTCAACTCTCTCATCCAGCTTTTCGCTTTTAGCTGTCCGCATTTCACGTGCGCCGTTCGCGCGCAAATGTTGAATCATGCCGCTCTGCGGCAGCCTATATCCAGGGAACATTATGGATGCACTAGCGGGAGCGTAATGTTTAGACACGACCCCGTGTTAGCGCGGACGTAACGATCGCGGCGGGAACGCGAGCAATCGTAGTGAATCGTCGATATCAATCTTTGGCCAACGTTCGGTGTAAAGGTCCTGACTCGACTCACCTGATTCTGCTCTCTGCCCTGTGTCATCTGCTCTCTGATCTCCGGCCTCTATGCTCTGATCAACCGGTCCCGTCGCGGGCGATTCCGGTTCTCGTTCCGCGGTCGTGCGCCGTTTTGCAACCATCATGCTCCAGCGCGCGGTTGCGCGCGTCGGCGCGGTGCCGGCCGTCCAACCCGTAACCCGCGTGCCGTCGATGAAAATCGCGTGGTCGGTTTTTCTTTTTGCATGAACGTTGACCGGGCCCTCGAGTTTTCCGTCCACCATTCGTCCCCAGTAACGCGCATAAAGTTGCGGCTTATCGATTCCGGGTTCTTTCGTGTACCAGACAAGCAAACCAAATCCATGAGCGTAACCTGCGGTGTCGCGACCGCCCGACCACGTGGCGACGTCACCGGAGTTGGGATGATTGTTCCAAACGAACGTTTTGCCATCTCGCGTGGATTGATAACTCCCTTCGCCACGCGCGAGCGCGACCATCAACACGAGCAACGTGCCGCAAAACAATAGCAATCGTCCAGCCACCGAAAATCGGCCGAATATGACAGATCACGGTCCGATCCGCCACCTCAACGTGCCTGAATCCAAAACGCTTCCAATTGCAATGACTTCAACGACTTGGTCCGATCGTTTCCGCTTGACGCTCCGAGCTTCTAGCCTCGCGCATGCGCGCGAATATTGAATCTTTAGATACGACCCCAGATCGCAGCACCGCTTGCCTTTTCGCCCTTAGCTCCTAGCTCCATGCTCCGAGCTTTCTTCTCATCACTGGTCACTGGCCACTGCCTTCCCCTCTGCTACGGTGTATCGATATGCGATACTTCGTTCTTTTTGGGTTGCTTCTGGGATTGGCGTGTCAGGTTTTCGCGCAGATGCCGTCGGTGGCGGATCGGGTGGCGAAACAGAATGCGTTGTTCGACGAATTTTATGAAGCGCAGCTCAAGGATTCGCCCGAGCTCGCCACCGCATGGGGTGATTACCGTTATAACTCACAGCTCGGCCAGTATTCGCTTGCCGAGATCGCGCGCCGGCACGTCGAAAGCGATGACTTCCTGGCGCGGTTGAAAGCGATCCGAACCGACGGGATGGGCGATAGCGATCTGCTCAGCCATCAGGTGCTTGAGCGGCAACTCGAGCGCGAAGACGTGAACTACGAGCTCAAGAACTACGAGATGCCGGTGAACCAGCAGAACGGCGTGCACACCCGGCTCGCCGATTTGCCGAACGCGATGCCGTTCGATTCTGTGCCGCACTACCAGGATTACGTCTCTCGGTTACATCAGATTCCGCGCGTGCTCGAGCAAACGACCGAGGTCATGCGGCAGGGCGAAAAGGATGGGCTGACGCCGCCCAAGCTCGTGCTCGAGAAATTGCCCGGGCAATGCGACGGCATCATCGTGGCGAACCCATTCCTCGAATCAACCAAAAAATTTCCGAAGGAGTTTTCCGACGCCGACAAGAAACACCTGACCGACGAGATAACGAAAGCAATCAACGACGACGTTTTCCCCGCGTATAAAAAATTCGCGGAGTTCCTTCGCGCTGATTATGACCCCAAGGGGCGTCCCGCGCTTTCGATCGAAAGCCTGCCCGACGGCAAACGGCGTTATGCCGAAGCCGTCAAGATGATGACCACCGTTAACATCACACCCGCGCAGGTGCATGACATCGGGCTGAAAGAAGTGGACCGGATCACGGCCGAGATGACCAAGCTCGCGCAGTCACAAGGATACAAAGATCTCGCCAGCTTCCGCGGGGCCATCAACAGCGACCCGAAATGGAAGCCGAAAAGCGAGCAACAGATCCTGGATGTTTATTCCAATTACATTCATCAGATGGAGCTCAAGCTGCCGGAGTTGTTTGGTCTCTTGCCAAAATCGCCGGTGAAAGTCGAACCGATCCCGGATTTCGCGAAAGCGGCCGCGACGCATTATGTCCAGGGAACGCCGGACGGAAAACGGCCTGGGCGCGTTGTGGTGGCGGTGTCTAATCCGACAACGCGTTCGCTGGTTGACGACGAAGCAGTCGCCTATCACGAAGGCGTGCCGGGTCACCACATACAGATCAGCATCGCGCAAACGTTGCCAAACCTGCCGAAGTTTCGGTTGCACGGTTTCTATTCCGCTTACGCGGAAGGTTGGGCGCTTTATGCGGAGGAACTCGGGAAAGAGATCGGCTTTTACAAGGATCCGGTGTCTGACTATGGCCGGCTGAATTCCGAACTGTTTCGCGCCGTTCGACTGGTGGTCGATACCGGAATTCACGAAAACAACTGGAGCCGAGAGCAGGTGATCGATTACATGCACGCGAACGACACCAACGACGCGCTCGCCCAGACCGAGGCGCACCGCTACATCGCCTGGCCGGGGCAAGCACTGGCTTACAAGATTGGGCAACTGACCATTCGCAAGCTGCGTGACGAAGCCAAGGCGCAACTCGGAACCAAGTTCGACATCAAATCGTTCCACGACGAAATTCTAAACGGCGGCTCGATGCCGTTAGACCTGCTGCAAGAACGGGTGGAACACTGGTTAAAGACTCAGGCGCCGAAAACCGCGACTCGCTAGTCCAGGTAGCGGCGATTGACCCCAATCGCCAACTCGCCTAAAGACCTGAGCACCTCAACGTCTAAACATCTCAGTCCTATGCCGAGAAAAGAATATTCCGCTCCGCCGTCGATGACGATCGATCCCAAAAAACAGTACTCCGCCACGTTCAAAACCTCTCGTGGAGAAATTGTATGCGACTTGTTCGCCAAGGATGCTCCGAAAACGGTGAACAACTTCGTTTTTCTTGCCCGCGAAAAATTTTACGACGGAACGCTCTTTCATCGCGTGATCGCCGATTTCATGGTCCAGGGCGGCGACCCGACCGGAAGCGGGCGCGGCGGACCTGGATATCGATTCGAAGACGAAGTTAAGAACAATCCGCGCAAACATCAGGTGGGCAGCTTATCCATGGCGAACGCCGGCCCCAACACCAACGGCAGCCAATTCTTCATCACCCACGTCGCGACCGATTGGCTGAACGGCAAACACACCGTGTTCGGTCAGGTTCGGCAAGGCCAGGAAACAGTCGAAGCAATTCAGCAAGGCGACGAGCTAATCTCAGTCACGATTGGCGAGCAATAACTGCGTTCCGCGTTTCAGCTTTCCACTTCGCCTTTCGCCCTTCCCGCTGTCCGTTGTCCGCATTTCAAGTGCGCCGTTCGCACGCAAATGTTGAATCATGCCGCTCTGCGGCAGCCTATATCCAGGGAACATTATGGATGCACTAGCGGGAGCGTAATGTTTAGATACGACCCCAGGACAGAGGTCAGCTCAGGACATAGCGGCCGGTCTTTTTTGTTCCAATCCGGCGCACCAAACCGGCTTTGATCAGCGGTCGCAATAAATCGAGTGCGCCTTGCTTGGAAATGGCGACCCCGTCCCAGATTTCGCGCGGGGTCATCGCCTTGCGTTCGCGCAACAGATGGAGGAGTTGCTCCTGTTTTGGCCGCAGCACCAGTTTTGCTTTGCCGCTGCCGGCCGTGAGTTTTTGGATCCGAGTCCAGACCCGTTCCAGGGTGACCCGCAATCCTTCCGCGCTGTACTCGAGCCATTCGGTGAGATCGCCTTCTTCCTTTCGGACGTTCGCCAGCGCAACATAATAACGCGGCCGGTCGTCCCAATAGAATTCGTCGATGGAAAAAATGTGATGGTTGTCGAACCCGCGCCGATAAAGTTCCCACAAGCTCAGCATGCGACCGGCCCGCCCATTGCCGTCGGCGAACGGGTGAATGATTTCGAATTGGTAATGCACAATCGCTGCGCTGATGATCGGCGAAATTTTCGGCGCCTGCTTATTCCACCAGGCGAGTAAATCGGACATCATCGGCTCAACTCGCTCGGGAGGTGGCGCAATGTAATCGGCGATTTTCACGCGGATGGCGCGGTATTCGCCCGCTTTTCCCTGGTCCATCACTTCTGCGGCGAGAATCCGGTGCATCCTCAGCACGTCCGCGTGCGTGATCTTCTCCCGGTTCGCGTTCTTCTCCACGAACCGCAGCCCGGCAAAATAATTCGCCACTTCTCGCCGCGGCCGTTGCGCTGTCGGCGGAATATCGCGTCCTTCCTCGATCGCGCGGACCTGTTCCAGGGTGAGTGGATTGCCCTCGATGGCGGTAGACGAATGGGCGTTGCGGACGCGGGTATCTTTTTGCAACGCCGGGATCCATGGTACCTGCACCGCCGCGGCCAGAATGCGTTCACGCAAGGCGGCGATCTGCTCGACCCGCGAGAGCAGAAGCGGGGTGATGGCATAGTTGGGCTGGAAGCTCACCCTGATTAGTCAAGCATAAGTCAAGTTTTCGGTCAAGCGATTGTCAGGATGCGGGGCCGGTTGGCAATGCCTCTAGGTCAAGTATGAGTCAAGTTTTTCGTCAAGCGACCGGTGCGCTTCTGCGGCTGCTATGAAGGTAGGCCGTTCCGCGCGATCCGTTCTAGCTCTTGGCAGAATCTGTCCAGTTCAGCCAAGGTCGTATAGAGGTTCGGCGTGATCCGTATGCCCTGGAATTCTTCATGCACGATTGGGACGGTGAAAATCTTGTGCCGATCGAAGAGGTATTTGGTCACGGCTTTTGGATCGGTGCCGTCGACGTGGACGTTCGCGATGGCGCAGGATTGGTTCGGATCGAAGGAGGTGTTGAACCGGATCTTGGGCACATCCTTGAGCTTGTTCATCCAGTAACGGGACAAATACCGTAACCGCGCTTCTTTGCGTTTGCCGCCGATCCCGTTGTGAAATAACAACGCTTCGCCAATGGCGAGCTTCGGCGCGGCGGAGTGGGTGCCGATCTCTTCGAATTTGCGGATGTCGTTTGCCTGCTTCGCTTCCGCGGCCATGAGCGGCCAGATTTTTTCGATCTTGTCGCGTTTCACGTAAAGCATGCCGGTGCCTTTCGGCGCGTACAACCATTTGTGCAGACTGGTGCCGAAGTAATCGCACCCCAGATCTTGCTGTTTAAAATCGAACTGGGCGAAGGAATGGGCGCCGTCGACGATGGTTTCAATGCCGCGGGCGCGCGCCAGGTCGCAGACCGCTTTCACCGGCGTGATCTGGCCGGTAATGTTGATCATGTGCGAGATGAGGACCAATTTCGTGCGGTCGGTGATTCCTTTTTCAAACGCGGCGGTGATCTCGTTGAGATTCTTGGGCGGGATCGGGACCTGGATCAGCTTGAGCTTGAGGTTTTCGCGTTTCTCGCGCTGCCGCAACGTGGTGAGCATGCGCGGGTAATCCTGGGTGGTGGTGAGAATTTCGTCGCCCGGTTTGAAGTCCATTCCGTCGAGCAGATTCTCGAGCGACTCGGACGCGTTGCGGGTGATCGCGATCTCTTCCCGATCGCACCCGAACAATTCGGCCAGGCCGGTGCGAATGGTTTCCGATTGCGGCTCGAGGATTTCCCACATCGTATAAGCGGTGCAGTCTTCCTGTTCCCAGATGTAACGGACCATAGCTTCGGTCACGACCTTCGGGCTGGGCGAAACGCCGCCGTTGTTCAGGTTGATGATGCCGCGGGTGACACTGAACGAGTTTTGGATCGCTGCCCAATAATCTTCGTCGGCGGCCGCTTCTTCCGGCGAGAGATGGGCGACGGTTTTGGTCGCGGCTTCGACGCTTCTTAATAGAGAGCCGACTATGGCCGACGACAGTGCGGCCAGACCGAGGCCCCTGAGGAATTCGCGGCGGCTACGCACGCCGCGATGAAAGCTGAAACGCTGAAAACTGAAAAGCTGAAAGAAGATGTTTAGACGGTGCCAGGGGCGGGGAGCAAGGAGCGGTCTTCGGCAGCGAAACAAAAGGGCCAAATGAATAAATCCGGGACGACTAACGACGAATCATCGAACGAATTAATTATAAGATGAAGACGATTATCACTTTATTGGTAGGCGGTTCGCTGGCGTTGGCCGGAGCGGTCATCGCCCAGCAACCAGAGGGACAGGAATCACCGGCAAAGAAGGGCGGCGGAAAGGAGAAAACCGAGCACGCGACCGAGACGAAACCAGCGCGCAACGCGGCGCCCGGTGAGAAAAAGGGAAACGCAACTAACGCGGAAAAGCCAACCCCAACCGAAACGGGCGTGCAGCAGCACGGCGCCAAGGGCGAACGCAATGCTAAAGGGGAGACGACGACCAACGCAGAGACGTCGCCTGCAGCGGAAAGTAATGCATCGCCACAGGCCGGCGGCAAGAAAGGCCGACAAGGGCGCAATGCGAAGGAAAATGCCGCCGCTGAAACCGGCGCCACGGCGTCGCCTGGTGCAAGTCAGCCAATGGAGCAGGGGAAGAAGGGCCGGCAAGGTCGAGCTGCGAATGCGAAGACATCGCCATCGCCGTCAGCGACTGTGGCTGCGGCCAGTGCTACTCCCGCAACGAGCGTGTCGCCTACAACGAGTGCGACTGTTGCAGCAGGCGCGACCGGCGCAACCGCGATGACGAAGGAGCAGGGAACTGTTGGCCGAGGCGGGAAGAAAGTAGAACAACAGCAGGTCCAGCAGATCAAACAACAACACGCAAGTTTTCGTGCACAACCGAGGCCGGACAAGGCCCCAGCAGTGACATTCAACGCGAACTTTCGAATCGCGGGCGCCGAACGTTGGCAAGGTCCGCAATACGAAGTGTTCCGTTCCTATCATCCGGAATGGCACGATCAAGGTTGGTATCGATCACGTTATGGTCGAGTCGAGCTGATCGGTGGCGGTTACTACTATTGGAACAGCGGCTACTGGTATCCGGCGTGGGGTTATGATTCTAGCGCTGCCTATTATCCGTACGATGGGCCGATCTATGTTGGTCGTAGCGCCGAGCCGCTCGATCGAGTGATCGCTGACGTGCAATCCGAGTTGCAGCAGATGGGTTATTACCAAGGTGAGGTGGATGGATTGCTTGGTCCATTAACGCGCCAGGCACTCAGAGATTATCAAGCAGACCACGGCCTGGAGGTAACCGAAGTAATCGACGAGCCGACGCTAGATGCGCTGCAGTTGAGCTGAGGGCAAAGCTGGGTCGGGAAGAGCGCGGCCAACTACGGATGAAGTGTTTTGTCGATCTGAGCAAGCCGCTTCAGGATCGCGGCGTTGGTCGCGACTTGCTCCCGCGACGCGCAATTGGCGATCGCCACGGCAGCAAAATTGCTCCGAGGAAACACGAACAGCGCGGGCTGGGACAATTTATGAAGCGAAAACTGAGAATTTTGGAGGTCGATGACGAACCAATCATTGGCGAATCGATCGCGCTGGCATTGGAAGCGCCCAACCGGAAAATTGTCGTCGCCAAAGACGGAAAGGAAGCACTCGCTTTGGCCGCGAAACAGAAGTTCGACGTGGTCATTACGGATCATCGAATGCCGCGGACCGGTGGACTGGAATTGGTGCGCAAGCTTCGGGAGCGAAATTATGCCGGCAAAATCGTCATTCTCTCGGGACATCTTTCACCGGAGAACATTGGGCCGTACGAAGATCTCGACGTCGACGAAGTGGTCGGCAAACCGCTACACTCAGAGGAACTGCGGACGCTGATCGAGGATCTGGAAGAGTTCGGAATCTAGGGTCGTATCTAAACATTCAAGATTTCGGCCACGCCGAAATGTTGAGTCGTTGAGCGGTTTAGTTGTTGAGATGTTAGGAAGAAAAAGCTGAGACGCTGAAAATTGAAAAGCGGAGAGCTGAAAACGGAAACGCTGAATTACCTATTCCTCGGCGGGGTTAACGATTTTGAAGGTGAAGGCGGCCACTGCCGCGCCAATCAGGTCCGCGACAATGTGGATCCAGATTTGGGAGAGGTTGACCAGTTTCATTACCCCGATCCCGACCGCCACGGCGGGGTTGAACGCGCCGCCGGAGATCGCCCCGACTGCGAACGCGCCGACCATCACGGTCATACCTATGGCCAGGCCGTAGAACGAGTTGTTGGCGGTGCCTTTGGCAGTGGCGACGTTAAGCACGACGAACGCGAGGGCGAACGTAAAGAGGAATTCCGCGACCATCGCCAGGGGAACGTTCGCAATCGCCATAGGTGTGCCGCTTCTGCCGCAAAGGTAAACGGCGACGAACGCAGCAGCGATTCCTGCCAAAACCTGCGCGATCCAGTACGGGATGACATCGCTCGCCGGGCACTTGCCGCGCAGGAAGACGGCCAATGTAACGGCGGGATTAAGATGTCCGCCAGAAATGTGTCCGGTTGCAAAAACCATGACCATTAGTGAAGCGCCGATCGCGAGCGGAGCGATCACGCCGGCCGCGCCGGGGATGACGGTGCAGCCAATGGTCAGGACGAGAAAGAAAGTGCCGATAAATTCTACGATGTATTTGTTCATGTTTTTCAGGGAGTTATGGGCCGAGCCTAGGCAAAAGCTGAAACGCTGAAAAGGGGAAATCGGGCGGAAGGCGGAAGGCGGAGGCTAGAAGACACAGCGGCAGAATTTGAGAGTTCCAGGCGTGCAGATTTTCAGAGATGTTCGCTGTTATGGCGAACGAAGCTGCTAACAAGATCGATTATGTTGAGTTTCAGGCGCGCGAGATCGCGGCCACGAAGAAATTCTTTGAGCAGCTCTTCGGTTGGAAATTTACCGATTACGGTCCGGATTATACTTCGTTTGAGGATGGACGAATCGCCGGCGCTTTTTCGCGGGCAGACAAAGCCTCGACTATCGCGGGCGGCGGCGTGCTGATTGTATTTTATCATCCGCGTCTCGAAGAAGTGCGCCAGCGGGTCCTGGATCTCGGTGGAAAAATCACCGCCGACATTTTTTCGTTCCCTGGCGGACGGCGTTTTCATTTCACCGAGCCGAGCGGCAACGAATGCGCGATCTGGAGCGAATAAGACTAAAGCTGAAATACGGAATGAGCGGGGAGCGGGGAGGTCAGTAATCAGTAATCAGTAATCAGTAATCAGTAGTCAGAAAGGGCCAATTTTACTTTTTACTTGGTCTGCGAGGAGAGTGCCGCGGCAGTTTTTTGAGCCGCAATGGCAGGGTGCTTCGCCTTCGATTTCTTTCGTACGCGGGACGTCGTCGTCGGTCTCCAAGTGGTAATCGTAAGAAAGTTCTTCATCCGGCCGGATGTTGCGTGAAGCGTGGATAAAAATTCGCCCACGCGTTTCACGGATTTCGCAGTTGGGGTCGCACGAATGATTGAGCAATCGCGCTTCGTTTCCTCCAACCGAGGGATCAATCACCCATTTGCCATCCCCGATCCCGAAATAATACATCCGCGGATCATCCAATTCGTTTGGAATGCTCGACCATAAAATCCGCCGGCCAGTGTATTCAATAATGCGCGCGCCTTTGCGGAAAGGCTTCGCGGCGAAAACGCCGCGGCCGTGCACGCGTGATCTCTTCACGATTAAACCGCGAGAACCATTTTTCAGCGCGATTCGTCCGCGCCGGGTTCGACACGTCCGGTTTGATGTTGGCGACCGCATACAATTAAATCGAAAGAGAATTGAGAAGCGCGCCGGTTCATTTTTGCAATTGGAAATTGGCGGCTGGCCAGTAAAAATTGAGCTGTGGTCGAGAAAGACGTTCTGCCGCCGAAGCCGACTCGGCACCTGGCGCGGCTAACGTTTGTCGCCTTCCTGTTCACGTTCATCGCGTCGCGCGTGCTGGTGATTTTGATCATGCGCCGGCGGATGCCGGATTTATTTTTGCATCTCGGCGGGACGCATGTGCATCATCTCAACTACGGAATTTTTTCGTTGGCAGCGATCGCCGGGGTGCTGCTTTTTGCCCAATTGAACGAGACGCAACGCAGCGTTTGTGCGCTGATTTACGGATTCAGCATGGCGCTCACCTTCGACGAGTTCGGGATGTGGCTGCACCTGGGCGGCAGTTACTGGCAACGGGCGAGCTTCGACGCGGTGATCGTCTTGCTGGGAGTATTTGGGGTGCTGGCATTTCTACCGCGTTGGAACCGGCTGCGAGCGCATCATTTCATCATCGGCGGATGTCTGCTGATAACGATCGCGTCGTTCTATTTCCTTCTCTTCAAATCCCTTAAGCACGCGAATGAGAAATTGATCCCCAAACTAAAACAGATGGAGCAAAACGGGCCGGGGTGAACACGGAGCGGAGAGAGTAGAAGTCAGAAATCACAGGTCACAGGACAGAGGGCAGAAGGGAAGCGCGAAGCGCAAAACAGTGGCCGGTGGTCAAGTCGCCCGTGGTCAGGTTCGTGAAACGGGGTCGTATCTAAAGATTCAACATTTGCGACTGATGCAGCGTTGAGACGTTGAATTCTTGAGAGGGAAGCCGAAGGCGGGAGTTGATGTGAAACCACTGACGCAGCCACTGTTCAATCTTCGAGGATTTTGATAGTCGTTTGCGCACGAATGAGAAGTTTTGGTCTCGTCTTGCTCGCCTGCGCGATCGCGCTCGGCGCCTACGCAGCTCAGGTAAGAATTTTCGCGGGTGCGCGGTTTGATTCGAAGACGTGGGCAAGGTTGCAGAAATTCGATGTGAAAGAGTTGGGCAAAGACAGAAATCTGGACGCGCATGTTGGACAACTGGTGGAGCTGCACTTTCAATTTCGCTCCAAAGAAGTGCGGCATCTCAAACCGAACTGGTATCAGGCGTCGTTCTGGCAGGCAGCGCCGGAAGAGAAACGCGGGTTCGTGAGCGTGCCGGTAATGATCGCGAACACGGACCTGAAAGCGTTCACCGCGTTCACGACGGATTATCGCGCAACGGCCGATCTGAAAATTTACGGGCAGGTCCTGTACGACTTCGGCATTAACTTCGTTTTCGTCAGAGTGATCGGGGTCAACACGTTCGTCGACGGCGACGGATACACGAACGTCACGTGGTAGGGCGAGGAGCAGGGAGCAGGGAGCAGGGAGCGAGGAGCAGAGGGGTAAGAGGAGGGGCTGGGAGAGAAGTTATTTAACTTTTTTCCAGACGACATCTTCGTTATTTCGGCGGTCGATCAAGCTGTCGACTTTACCGTTGGTGTCGTGATGAAAGAGGATTCGGCCCTCGACGCCTTTGCGAAAGAAGAGGTCGCTCGATTCGGGAAGTAATTCCTCCTTCTTACCGTTTCGTTCGACGAATAATTTTCCATTTCCGACCGTGACCGTGCGGGTCTGGCTGGGCGCAAGCTCGTAGCTACCAACGCAGGTTGAGGGTTGATAATTGAGGAGTTGAGATGGTGCCGCCGCCATCGGGTCTTCGTAATAACGGTGAGCCTGGCTGGCAATGATTTGCCATTGGCCATTACGCCGCAGCCAGGTGTCGGTTATGTGATAACGGGCGTGAAGTTCCTGGCCGAAGATCGTTTCGGCTTCGTTCGCGTCATAACTCAGCACCGCCGTATCTCCGATGATTCGGCTGATGACGTTCTCGATCTTGATGGTGCCGGAGTACCCTTTCGGTAACGGGGTGATGTCGGCGACGAGTTTGGTCTTGTCGAAGGTGCGCCCCTTCTCGTCGGAAAACGTGCAATCGTTGGCGAAATATTTTTTCCACGGCTCCTGGTTCCCGGAAACGATCGAGTCGTAAAGCTCCTGAGTGCGGCGAACCAGCTCCTTTTCGGTAATTGGCGGCTCGGCCGCAATCGCCGGGCAAAGGACCAAGGATGAATTAAGAAGGATGAAGGGAAAGGCGAGGCGGAAGAGTTTCATTTCAAAACCGCAGCAAACTTGGAACGCGCGACCCGCCACGTCCAATGTCGACTTCCGGATTTCGCCGAAGAGGAAGAACTCCTACGCAATCGGAACTTCCGCGTACAAAGGCAAGGTTTGGGCGACGGTGTCGAGCGTGACGGCGAGATTGTTGAGATCGACCGGCTTGGACAATAGCGCGAGGGCGCCGGAGTCACCGGCCATCATGTTCGCCGGCAACCAACCGGACACGAGGATCACGCGGGCACCCGGATCTTTGGCGAGGATGTTGCGACAGGCCGTGGCGCCGTTCAGTTTGGGCATCCAGTAATCCATTAGCACAATATCAGGATGGTGTTGCGAGTAGGCTTGAATCGCTTCCACTCCCGACCCGACCACCGCCACGATCTCATGGTGGCAATGTCGAACAAGGTCGGCCAGTGAGGTGCCGACGCTTCGCTGGTCGTCCGCGATCAAGACGCGCATGCCCGGCTTTGGGAGCAAGGTGCGAGCCAGTCGGGAGGGCGGGAATGCGGAATGCGGAATGCGGAATGCGGAATGCGGAATGCGGAATGCGGAATGCGGAAAGGATGGTCTGCTCCGCGTCGAAGGTTTGACATTGCCGCGGGAAATAAATTAGCAAAGAGAGACGAGTATATGAGGCGCTGGATTCTGATTTTGTCCGCCGTCGTCGCGATGTCGGCGCCTTGTGCGTACGCGCTGCCGCGTCCCACGCCAACTCCAACCGGAAAGACTGCGCGATTGATCGTGCAACGTGCGCCGAATTTCGGGAGCGATCTTTTCATTCGATTGTCGATCGACGGAAAGCGTGTCGCAGACATTCCGCGAAACCAGCATTACGGCGGATTTGTTTCGGCGGGCCGGCATACTGTTGCGGCGCTCGCGTTGCCGAACACCGAAGCGCGTCGTCCGACGTCGATGCAGCTGATCGCGAAAGCGGGCCAGGTTTACATTTTCACCGCGACTTGGAACGGGGATCGCCTTGTTTTAGTTCCGAGCACTTATTATATGCCGACGACGCGCGTGAATCGCTGAGTAGAGGATCCTCATTAGCGGCTAATTGATGACGAACCCGGAACCGAGAGGTGTTGGCGGCTGGCTCCTGCTTTTTTGTTTTGGCCAGGTTTTATTCGCACCCCCGCGTGCGTTCCAAAGCATCTTACAAGTCTGGGAACGAATCGGTCCGCACCCGTTCCCTGTCGTTCGGAAAATCGCGGATATTCTTGCGATCATCATTTTGGCGATTACCGCGTACGGAATGATCGTCGGGATTTTGATTTGGAGACGCAACAGGCACGGCCGAGCGTTGGCGCGCCAATATCTGATTGTTCGAATCGGCGTCAGCGCGCTGGTCTTTGGTTCGTTGACCGCGTGGGGTTATAACACGCTCGGAATCTCAGCGGCGAAACGAATGGCGCTTGCCACAATTACACCTTGCGCAATGGAAATCGGGGTCTGCCTGCTTTGGTTTGCCTATTTCACCTATTCGAAACGAGTTAGGAATACGTATTGCATTGAAACGCAATCCGAAGCTGGGAAAGAAGATCAGCCATAAACTCGCGTTTTAGCGTCGAGCAGTTCGCCCGTTGGCGAACAGGGAGCAAGGAGGAAGGGCGAACTGCGGAAGGCGGAAGGCGGAAGGCGGCTCAGGCGGCGAGCTGTTCGACCGCGGAGCGAAGTTGGCGGATGTCGAAAGGTTTGGAGAACATAAGGCTGACGTCCATTCGCTCGTAAGCTTCGCAAACGTCGGCTGAAAGATTGGCCGAGACGACGATAATTTTGCCCTCGATGCCGCGCCGTCTAATTTCCTGGACCAGTTCGACCCCGGTCAGTTTCGGCATTTTTTGATCGACAATAATGACGTCGAAGGGAGTTGAACGATCGAGGTGGGCGAGTGCATCCGCTCCGTTTCCGACACAGATGATGTCGTATTGCGGCCCATCGAAGACGAATCGAAGTGCGGTCGTGACCGACGGCTCGTTATCGACGGCGAGGATGCGGTAAACGCGTTCCATTGTGCGAATCGAAAAAAACAGCAGCGTTCGGGCCAGCCAGGCCATGAAATCTGAAATCTGAAAGCTGAAAACTGAAAAGCGGAACGCGTTTAAGTACCATCGGCCATTGAGGAAGCTGCGCCTATTTGGTTAGTATCCGGCCATTTATGAAATGTAGGACCGTTCTCGTTCGGTATTGTTTGGCATTTGCGCTGATTTGGGTTTCCGGTTGCGGAAAGAACGACGAGGAGAGCACTTTTAAGCAACCGGTGACGCCGGAACAAGCGGCGAGCGTTCTCGATCTCTCGACGTTTCCACTGATGAAGGGCGCGAAATCTGGCGCGCGGTAGCGAGTTTTTCCTGCGACGCGCCAGGCGACGTGAAATCGGTCTTTGATTTCCATCGCAAGCAATTGGTTTCGCAAGGTTGGAAGGAATTGCCGAACAGCTCCGTGACCGATCAATCGGCGAGTGCGATGTTTGGGCGGAAAGGCTTTCTGTTGTCGTTGTCGGTTTCCCCGCGCGAATCGAAAACGATGGCGGTGTTCATTCAGAATCACGGCAACGTAAAGCCGGCGAAATTGCCAGTGCCACCCAAAGTGAAACCGGTCTATGTGGGCGATGCGTCCGCGATGTATGTGACTGATTTGAGCGTCGCGGAAACCAAGGAGGCGTGTCGCAAATTGCTGGTTGCGGATGGCTGGACGACCTATGGCGCAGTCGGTGACACCGTCGATTACAAACAAAACGCGATTCGGGTGAGCGCGACGGTGTCGTCCGCCCCAGCCCAGGGCGCCAAGACGATGATCACATATTCAACGATTTTGATGTCGGCCGATCTGCCAGTGCCGCCCGACGCTGAGGAACTGCGTTACGCCGAACAAACGCGCGAGCTGAGTTTTGAAACCGCGGCGGACAAAAATGCAACAAAAAAGCTTTGGCGGCGAACAAATGGCAACCAACGCTGGAGCACACAGTGTAGATCGATGGTCCGAGCCGGACTGGCCCCAGAGATGAAATGATTTTCCGAAACCCGGCGAAGGACATGTTGACCCTGGCAATGCCGCCGGCGCGCGGCGGGAAACTTTCGGTCTCACTGCAACATCAGAGCGCAGCCGAGATCGCGGAGCTGGAGCGACAGATCAAGGAACACGAGCCGGAGATCAGGGCGAAGATCGCAAAGCAACGTGAGGAGGAGAACGCGCTCTGGGAGGCCGAACATAAGCCGAGAGTGTTGCCAAAATTTTCGGTGACGTTGCCGGCCGAGGTCGAAGATCTCGACATGAAAACTGATGAGATCAAATTCACGGTCGCGCACGGGAAAGCGATCGCGGAAGGATGGAAGCGACAGTTCATTGACGCCGGTTGGAAAGTGGACGCATCTGCGCTCGATTCGTTGGCGGGCGCGATTTCATTTTCCAAAGACACACAAAGTTTGACCGTTAACTACACGGACACTGGCGTGATGCCGGCGGAAGTAACGCTCTCCGCAATCGGCGTGGAATTGGCAGCCAGTAGATAGGCAGAAGTTGAGGTCCGAGCTCGCCACGGGCCTAGTCCGTCCGATTGGCGGACTGGACTGGCATTGTTGAGAAGTTGGGACGAGATTCGTTCTGATGAGAATGAACCGCTATCTTCTGGTTGCGGTGGTGGGTGGAACTGCGTTGGCGTTTGCCGGATGCGCTAATCAACAAAGCGCCACCTCGGCGAATGCGAATCCGTCGGAGAAGACCTACAACAGCAGCGATCTGCAAAAAACCAGCAAACGAACCGCAGGTGAAGCGTTACAGGCAGCTGATCCGTCCGTCACCGCAACCGGTGGACACTAATTAAATCGTAAACAGAAAGGTGAGGATGAAGGAATGGACAATCTGATTACTCGACGAAGATTTCTTGAAGTGAGTATGGCAACGGGTGCAACCGTTTTCGTAGGTGGAAAGATCCTGGGATCGACATCGACCCCCGGAACGGCGACGAACCCAACATTCAAGATCGGGGGCGATCTCGAAGTCAGTCGGCTCGGGTTCGGCGCCATGCGAATCACGGGCGAGGGCATCTGGGGTTGGCCGCCTGATCGCGCGAACGCGGTCAAGGTTTTGAAACGCGCGGTCGATCTTGGCGTGAATTTGATCGACACGGCCGACGCTTATGGTCCGGAAACGAGCGAGCTCCTCATTGCCGAAGCATTGCATCCGTACCCCAAAGGTCTCGTGATTGCGACCAAAGGTGGACTCAGTCGACCCGGCCCCGGCCAATGGGTGCCGAACGGCCGTCCGGAACATCTCAAAGAGGCAGTCGACAACAGTTTGAAGCGATTGAAGCTCGACCGGATCGATTTGTACCAGCTCCATCGGATCGATCCAAAAGTGCCCGCTGAAGATTCACTTGGAGCGCTCAAGGAAGCTCAGCAGGCCGGAAAGATTCGCCACATCGGGTTGTCGGAAGTTTCGGCCGAGCAAATCGACCAAGCACGGAAGATTGTTCCGATCGTCAGCATTCAAAATCGCTACAACTTCGATGACCGGAAATGGGAAAGTGCCCTCGACTATTGTGAGAAGCAAAGCGTTGGATTTTTGCCGTGGGCGCCGGTCGGCGGAAATCATGGACTCGGTGGCGGTGCGGCCGAAACGGTCGCCAAGGCGCACAACGCCGATGTTTATCGGGTGGCGCTGGCGTGGCTGTTGCAACGCTCGCCGGTGATGTTGCCAATTCCGGGCACGCAAAATATTCAGCACCTCGAAGACAACTGCGCAGCGGCGAAGTTGAAGCTGACTGAGGAAGAGTGGAAAAGCCTTGCGGCTTAAACGCTGGAACGCTGACAAACTGAAAAGCTGAAATCAGACGGAAAATCGTGCGCGAACATCGGCGGATACGCGTATCGGTTTTCCCGTTTGCGAATCAATTGGCACCCAAACGGTGCGCGCCTTTGCGAGCAGCTGATTGTCGATCCTTCGCCGGACCTCAGTGAAACGCTCGAACTTTAGGCGGCTCGCTTCGCCGACCCAGGTGCGCAACACGATCTCGTCACCGAGATTCGCCGGCAATTTGTAATCGATCTCGTGCCGTAACACGACCCAGCCGATGACCTCCTGCGCGTCCGCGCTGGCGAGGGATTTCCAATGCGCCGTCGCGACATCCTGGACCCACCGGAGATAAACCGTGTTATTAACGTGGTTCTGGCCATCGATGTCGCCAGGCTGGACCGGCACCGGCATTTCGAAAACGGGCACGCTCATAAGAAAACCAATCAACGTTTTTGACGTTCAGCCTGAATCTGAGCCAGCAACTGGCGCTTTGCCTTTTCCAGATCGTGAAAGAAAGCCGCGGTGGCTTCTAACATTTCAGGGTACTGGGCAAACTTTTTTCGCAATTGTTTCGTCGCAGGGTCGTAAAAGAATGAAATGTCCTGATCCAAATTCGGCATGATCAATTCGTCGCTTAGTTTCTGGTAGTGCGTCATTCGGTCTAAACCCCAGCGAATCGTTGTCTCGAGCTCGCGCAGGGCAGTGAGGGTTTTTACGTCGAGCACTTCGTAGCCGCCGGCTTGAAGTAAACTGCTCGTATCGCTGGCGCTGTAATCGGTGGTAAAGGAAAACGGACGCAGTGGCGACATTTCCCCGGCCCCGAGTGCGCGACGAAACTCCGCCACTTGTTGATCGTGCTTCTGGGCATCTTCTGTGGTGTTCTCGAGGCCCTCTTTCATCTCATGCTCGAGAAAGGCGAGAAGTTGGTCGTGGCGGCGAGCATCCGCGCGGTGCTGTTGATAATTGGTCAGCCAAAACGCGGCATAAGCGCCGAGAAAAACGAGAATTAATTCCGCGCTCCAATGGCCGAGGCGGTGAAGGAACGATTTCGGCTGCCCACTCACGCCTCAACGTCCAACGCGCGGCCGGTCAATGCAACGTCACAGGTCGCTCTTGACCCGAAAGCGTTTCATCAGTTCCTGCCGGATCTCCATTTGCGTTTCTGGTTGCAACCGACTGAGAAGTTTTTCGCGCTGCTCAGGACCCATGGCGGCAAACTCACGCACCATCTTCTCGCGCGTCTTGTATTTAGTGTACTTGCCCCAGCCAATACCGAGAGCCAGCAGACCCGATCCGACCCAGATGGCGATGTCGGTGCCGGTTATCACCGGCAAAGGATAAAGGATGAAGGATGAATTATGAAATTACTTCTTCCTTCATCCCTCGTCCTTTCGTTCTCAAGTGCAGCCGCGAAGCAGAAAGATCAGAAACAAGATCGGTAACGGTATTCCGAGCAACCAAAGCAGAATGTAACCGGTTGCACCTGCTGTTTTCGCCTTATCCCGTAAATGCATAACCCTTCATTTCCTTTCCCTGAAGGATGGACGGGTAGCGACCGACACTTGTTGAAGAAGACGAGTGTGCGATCGAACTTAGGCGGCAGCGTCGGCAGTGCAGAGTTCGCGCGCAAATCGGCGCGCTTCCTCTTCCAGCGAGCCGATGGTGAACTTCGGACAACTGTTGCGATTGCCGAGATACTCGCGGCACCATTGTTCGAGCCCACCGGCGCGCTCGCATTGCGCGATATGGATGAGATTATGCAAAATCAATTCGCGGTCGTTCCAGACATCGACGCGGATAATCAGCGCGTAACCAAAACCCGTGCAGCGGGTGTCCTCGGTAAGGATACCGGTTCGTCTCGAGATTTCGGCGAGTTGCGGACTTTCAGGCAGCGGAATTCGATCGACGACCAGCATTCTCACGTTGCCAGGATTTTTTACGCCGGCAAGCATTGCATCCGCAATGTGGCGCGCGCTTAGGCCGCTTCCGTGTTTGAGCACGAATTCTTCCTGCCTTTTCGCCCACTGATAGGCAAGCGGAAGGAAATTCTCGAATGTTGTCTGGTCAAGCACGGCAACGGGGTGTTCGCGATCAAAATTAGCAGGAGCCGCGCCATCTGGTCAGAGAGGAATTACAGGCCTGTAATCTTCCAGAGCTTGTAGGGCTCAGTCCGCGTCGAAATGCCGTTATTGAATCGCGGCATGTTTTCCATTTGTGACGCGGTTACATACAACTCACCGTGCGGTCCCCAGCTCAGCGTGTCCGGTCAAAGCAAACGTTCGTCTGCTATCACCGGCTCGATGTTCTTGGTGAGCGGATCACTACATCAGATTTCCGCGTCACGCGCAAAGAAGCGGCAAAGAAGCGGCGAAGAAGCAGATCGGCTTTCGGTTTCATTTTTTGTTCTTTCCTTGGTGGGCGAAGATCGTAGCCTGCGTTCGATGATTAAACGCGTTCTCGGTTTTGGTCTGATTCAGTGCTGTTTCGTCCTGCCAATTTGTTGCGCTGCAGACGCCCCGCCAGTTGAGGCCTCAATCAAACAACTGCTGGAGATCAGTCATGTGAAAAAGCTGGTCGAGTCGATGGAGACGCAAATGGACGGTCTGATGAAAAACGCCATGGCGCAGGCTACTCAAGGGCAGCAACTAAGCCCGGCCACGCAAAAGGAAGTCGATGAGTTCGAAACCGCGACTGCGGCCGAGATGAGGTCGATTCTCGATTGGAGCAAACTCGAGACGATGTACGTTCGCATTTATCAAAAATCGTTTAATCAGCAGGAGATCGACGGAATGCTCGTCTTCTACAAAACGCCGACGGGCCAGGCAGTGTTGAACAAGATGCCGCTTGTCCTACAAAACACGATGGTCGAAGTACAAGGGATGCTGCAGCCGATGATGCAGCACCTGCAGCAAAAGCAGCAAGAGATTGCAGCGAAAGTCCAGGCTGAGAAAAAGAAGAGCGGCTAGCTCGGCCCGTTAACTGGTCACCGCTTCGGGGTGATATTTTTTCCAATACCGGATTGCGGCGCCGACAGCCATATGGCTCGGGTCGGCTGCTTCGTAAAGAGTGACGAGTGACGTGTGACGAGTGACAAGGCTAGCAGTGGATTGTTGCGACAGACTTGAGTCATTAAAAACTGCATTGATCTCGGAATGTTCGAGCGCCGCGAACTCCGAGCGTAATTGGTCCTCGTTGGCTCCGCCTCGGATTTTTTCACGAAACCATTCGCTCCAACGCGCGACGCGTTCGTCGAGAAGATCAAGATGTTCCGGAATGGGGGCGTCGATTTTTCCAAAGTGCGGCAAATAGAGGTTCGCGGCGTTCAGTTTCCTAACCTTCCCGATCGAATTGCGCCACGATTCGACGTGTAACTCAGGCGGGACGAATGGCGGTATCGGCGGACCGTTGCCAATCCGGACGCCGGCAATGTCGCCGCCGAAAACGTTGTCGTCCCAATGATAAACGTGATGATGACTCGCGTGACCGGGCGTGGCGATGGCTCGAATTTCAAACGGCGGCACGCGGACGACGTCATTGTCTTCCAAAATCTTGACGTCTTCTCGCGGCACCGGGGCGATTTTGCCCCAGAGCCGCTTCATGTCGTCACCAAAGATTCGAGTGGCGGACTCAACCAACTTCGTTGGATCGATCAAGTGCGGCGCGCCACGCGGATGCACGTAAACGGTCGCGGAACCGCCAGTCCGGCTGGGGCTGGCAAACCGCCAGGCTGCGCCGGCGTGATCGAAGTGAATATGGCTCAGGAAAACGTGACGGACATCTTTCTCGTCGAGTCCAGCTTTCCGAAGCTCTGAAATCACGTTGTCGAACGTCGATTCCGGTCCGGTATCGAACAGGGCAATGCCGTCGTTCGTTTCCAGCGCCGTCACCGCCACGATTCCGGCGTGCCCCAGCTGTCGCGTATCCAGAACATGAATCTTCATCGGCATTACCGCTTCGAGACAGCCACGACATAGGCGGCTTTTGGAATCGCGAACCCGCCGTTCGTCGTATATCGCTGCACGGATTTTTCGATCGCCGATTGAATTTTCTGGAGCACATCCGGCGTCTGCCGTGCGAGCAACCCTGCGGTTCGGACGCCCGCTTTGAGCTCAGCGTCGAAAATGAAACGTGCGCTCGGCACCTGCCATCGAATCGTGTGCACTTTGAAACTCATCGACAGCCCGTCGAATCCGGCACGCTCGAACGCCCTTCGAAATTCATCTTCGTTCTCAAATAGATAGAACGGAGGACCCGGCGGAAGACCGACATTGAGGTCGGCATGCGCCTGAATCGCGTCGTCGACAAGCTTTATAAACGGGTTTTCTTCAATTCTTGCCCAAGTCGTGAACGCGAATCTGCCGCCAGGTTTCAGAATGCGTGTGGCTTCGGCCATCGCATGCTCCGGATCCGCCACGTGGAGTAGCGAAAAACTCGCCACCACGCGATCGAACGTGGCGTCTGCGAACGGAAGGTTTTGCGCATCGCCTTCGCGAAATTCGATTGCTGGAAACATGCGTTTCGCAATCGCGATCATTTCCGTCGAAAAGTCGACCCCAATCGGTTTTGCGCCGCGTTCAGCGGCTGCGGCCGACACGTAACCAGGCCCGCAGCCGACGTCGAGCACCGACATCTCCGCGGAAACCCTGGCCGCGTCGAGCAGTGGCCGGATGAACTGGCGCGTCGAGGTCGACCAGGTGGAATCGTATTTGTCAGCGACGCGTTCCCAGCCTTCGTGTTCGAATTCGGTGAAAGCATCGTTCATGGCCTAAATCTAGAAGCAGATTTTGACAGAACGAACAGAATTAACGGAATTTGATCCGATAATGACCGATAAGGAACGAGCGTTGTTGCAACAGCTGGATAAGGTTGTTCAGGCGGAGGAAGTCCGCTCACAGATTCTACCGATCGTAACACGCGTGCGCGAAGATCTTGCGCGGAAACCGGACGCTCTGATGACATGGGAGCCGATTGGGCTTGAGACCTTCGGCGAGAACTTGCCGCCGGCAATCCAGTCAGGTTGGATCTTTGTTCTTCGCGCCGGCGCCGACACTGGCGCCGAACGTCACCCGAACAGTCACCAAAGAATGATGACCTTTGCCGGAACTGGCGACATGAAAATTGATGCCAAAGGAACCCCAAACGAAGTGGAGACTGAATCTGAGATCGCCTGGCGTTCGCACATTTTGGCGAGCGACCCGGGCGCGGCGTTGGAGCGCCGCTGGATTTCGATCCCCAAAAATATCTGGCATCGGCCGGTCATTCCGAAGGATGGGGATTGGATCGTCGTTTGGTTCCATACCGTTTCTGCGACCGAACTGATCGAGGAACGGCCCGGCGCGAAACAAATGTTATACGAAAGCGAACGAAAGGCGGGCAATCAGCCAGCCTCTTGAGAACCGCGTTTCGGAAAGATCAATGCCGCGACGATGCCAACCAGCAGGAAGCCGACGATCTGAGTAATCATCTGACCGAGCGTGAAATCCTTGGGGAAACCGTACCAGTTGGCGTAAGGAACGTTGGTGGTGATGGCTGCGAGGATCCCCGCCGTCAGAACGAAGCCGATCTTGCCGCCAAAACCGTTGATGCGAGTTTGGGCGAGAAGGAAAACAGCCAGGAGCGCTTCGGCAACGTCGGTCGCAAACTGCTCGATCAGCCGTTTGGGAAAGTTGAAGATGCGCTTCGGGCGATAAATCAGGACGCCGGCAGCGCCCGAGGCCATTTGTTCTTCGGCCTTTTTCATTGCGGCTTGTTTTTGCTCTCCGGTCGCGCCGGGAGTCAGACCTCCGCTCGGAAAAATATAGAAGCCGCTATTGTCACCGAGATTCGTTTGAAGCGCGCCGGTCACGGCGTCTTCGTTCGTCATTACGCGGACTCCCATTTCGCCGAGCGGCAGTAAATCGTGTGCAACGAAATTCCAGATGAACATGACTACGCCGCCCAGAATTCCAGCTATAAGAATGCGAGTGCTCATAGTTGAAAGGATGAAGGATGAGGGCTGAAGGATGAAGCACAAAATGTAACCGGATTGACGCGATTTAATGCTTGCTCTGCCTTGGCAGGATCGACATTCTCGCCTTCGTTCAGCTTAATCAACTCCATATGAAAACATCTCTTGTGACTTTTATCACCGCGCTGGCCACGGTCGCGTTCCTGAGTTCCTGCGCGCAGAAGAAGGAAGAGCCAATGGCCACTTCGTCTGCTACCACGACTCACGCCGCGTCTACGACCAAGAAGAGCTCGACCGCCAAGAAGACGTCGAGTGCTTCAGCGGAAGCCTCGCCGGCTGCGAAGAAGACGACGAAGAAGAAAGCCGAAGCTTCACCTTCTGCTTCTCCTTCCGAATCGGCTTCACCTTCGCCGACTCCTTAATTTAGCAGCGCAGAATTTAAAAAGGCGGACGAGAAGTCAGACCGCGAAGCTTTCGCCGCACGAACAGTGCGCCACGGCATTCGGGTTGGTGACTTTGAATCCGCCTTTTTGCAGGTCCTCGCTGTAGTCAAGGACTGAGCCACTCACAAAGAGCGCGCTTTTCGGATCGACCACGATGCGAACGCTCGAGGTCGGAACGAGAATGTCGCGCTCTTTTGGTCCATCGACCAAATCCATCGCGTACTGCAAACCGGAGCAGCCGCCCCCGACCACCGCGAGCCGCAACGCGCCGTTCGGATTCCCTTTTTGCTGGAGGAGCGACGCGAGCTTGTTCGCTGCCTTCTCGGTGACCTGGATCAAACGCTCGTTGCCTATCTTGAAATTAGGAGTGGAGGTTTCGGCGTTCATTACTTGTAGGCGAAGCTGTTAGCTTCGCGACCGGGAGGGAAGCTGGCACCTTCCCCTACAGTTGCCTGATCAAAAATATTTTCCTCTGCAATCGCTTGTAGGTCATCAATCGTTGAAGCCTGCGAAAATTTTTCCCGCAATCGTTTCGCGTCCGGCATCGATTTGGAATACGCCATCAAACGCGCCCGCATCGAACGAATGGCTGGCTCTTCGACGCCCCATTCCCGCACGTGCAGCCGGCAGTGCCTTAGGATCAATTGCCAGCGTTTCTCCAACGTGGGCGGGTCGACAATCTTTCCGTTAGCAAGATAGGCTTTTGTCTCGCGGAAAATCCACGGCGCGCTCATCGCCGCGCGTCCAATCATTGCTCCGGCAATTCCCGTTTCGCGTTTACGTTTCGCCACGTCGCTCGCGCTGGCGAGGTCGCCATTGCCAATCACCGGAATCGAAACGGCCGCGGCGACTTCACCGATTACGTTCCAATCGGCCGCCCCGGAATAACCCTGGGCGCGCGTTCGACCGTGTACGGTCAAGGCGCTGATTCCAGATTCCTCAAGAACTTTGGCGACGCGAACGGCGTTCACGGAATCTGAATCCCAGCCGATGCGAATTTTCGCAGTGGTCGGCAGCGGCGCGATCGCGCGCGTGACTGAAGCAGCCACGTTCGCGAGGGTGGGACAATCCTTTAACAATGCAGAACCGCCGTTCTTGCAAACTACTTTGTTAACGGGGCAACCGAAGTTTAGATCGACAAAATCTGGTTGAACCCAATCGACCACCTGCTTGGCGGCTTCCGCCATGTGATCTGCGTCCGCGCCGAACAATTGGACCCCGATAGGACGCTCGACTTCGTCGAAGTCGAGATATTCGCGGGTGCGCTCATTACGCCGAAAGATTCCTTCGGCGGAAACGAACTCGGTGGTCAGCACGTCCACCCCGTGTTCTTTGCAGAGTTGACGGAAAATCTTGTCCGAGACACCGGCCATCGGTGCGAGGAAGAGCGGAAACTGACTTTGAAACCAGGGAAGGCGCATTTCGTGGGTTCTACTGTGTCACAGAATCGTGCAGTCTGCAGGTGGATCGAGATCTCCGAGCTCGATGCCAAATTTGGCGGCGAAGCCGCATTATTCATAGCATCGTCCGCGGAGCGGCCGATCCACCTTACGCTGCGCTTTTCAGCAATTGCGCGACTTCATTCTGGACCGACTCCAGCTCGTCCAGCCGCAAGCCAGGATCCGGCACGATGAAAACGTCGCCGGTAGCGCCGTGCTCATATATTAAGAGGCGGCCCTTTTCGGCGTTCTCGGTCTTGATTTGTTTGAGAACGCGTTTCCGCTCGAGCATCGCGGCCAAAACGTAACAGGCATTGGCCGGCGGACTCTCCGAAGCGATCAGGCGCCGAAACAGTTGCTCGGCATTCGCCTTGGCCAGCGGCTCAGGATTTTCCGGCACCGGTTCATACCGTGTCTTCCAAAACGAAAACGGCTGCATGTTTTCGTTCCGCTTTTTCCACGCTTCGTCGCTCAAGTCCTCGCGACGAAAACCTTCGGCATCACGAAACAGTAGTGTGTAAAAATATTCGCCAGCTTCGAATGGACGCTGGGTTGCCGCACAAGCATCGGCCCGGGTCTTGATTGCCCAATCGTTCGGCAGCGGATTCATCGTGCAAACATACGCCGCACCGTGGCCAGTTGGAAGCGCGGCGCCTCGCGATTGGTTGCCCGCAGATAAAGCAGGTAAAGCCCAATGATTGTGAAAATCAGGTTCGGCGTCCAGGCGGCGACTATCGGAGAAACGCGATCACCCTCACCGAGCGCCAGAAAAAGGTGGGTGAGAAAGTTCATTGAAAAAACCAGTACGACTGCGCTGGCTACGCTGGCCAGGACACCGCGGCGCGAATAACCGATACCGAGGGGTGCGGCGATGCATACCACTACCAGGCAGGTCCACGGCAACGCGATTCGATATTGGAGATGGGTGCGAAACGGCGCGAGCAGCGCAATCGGGAAGTCGGAATTGAAGTGCAGATACTCACGCAGCTCGGGAAAACTTAGATATTCCGCCCGCTCGTTGGCGCTGCCGAGACGAAACGGGGTTTCGCTCCAATGCTCGATTTTGAGTGAGGGCAAAACCTTTTCGTCGGCGATATTTCCAGCGTTGTCGTATTTGACCACCTTCACCTCTTCGAGGTCCCACGTTTTTGTTTTGGGATCGTAAATCGCCCGTGCGGCCAGATAATTTTCTACGATGTTGTCATTCGCGTCCTGTTGCAGCACCTGGATATTATTGAAGAGATCGTGCCCGGGACGAAAACTTTGGATGAACCAGGTCCGCAAATCGGTTCGATTGCGGAAGATTTGCCCCTGGACGTTAACCTGATGGGCTCGCGCTGTGGCGATGAAATTCTTCTTCGCCATTTCGGCGTGTGGCGCGAGCTCATAATTGAGCGCCAGACTGACCCCGACCGTGACCAGGCCCATTCCGATGAGCGGCATCAGGACACGCGGAACGCTCACCCCGGCCGTTAGCATCGAGACGATCTCATTTGCTTTGGACATGCGTCCGAGGCAAAAAAGCAGTGCCAGCAGTAGCGATACCGGCAGGAGAATGATGAAAACCTCCGGGACCTGCGTGAAGTAGTAGCGCACGGTCAACATGAATCCGAAATGTTCGTCGATGAAGGTCGAGATATTGTCGCTGACGTCGAAGATGAGCCAGATCGAGAGAAAGCCTGCGATGCAATAGATGTAGACCTGCAAAAAATTGCGAATGACGTAGCGATCAAGCAGGCGCATGGACAAAAGCGTAATAGGTGGTGTTCAGGTTAGCGCAATTCGCGAGGGTTCGCATCCGTGTCGCTCAGGCGAAACCCAAAATCCCAAGGTCCAAATCCCAAACAAATTCCAATATCCAAACTCCAACCTCTCAAGCGAAGTTGCTGATAATAGCCCAGCACTTCAGCGCTAAGTGACGCTTGGCGGTAAGCGGACAATAACTCGATGCCTTTGCGTCTGATCGATTAACAATAGGCCAGCAGCCCGACGCCAGAGCACGTTGACAATAGCCCAGCACTTCAGCGCTGGGTGGGAACATGGATAAACCAACAAAGTCCCGCCAGGGACGAAAGAAATCTTCTGCCGTCCTTTCCGGGCTGGTAAACATCATTATTATGACCCAGCCTTGAAAGGTTGGGCTAAGTTCGATGATCGCGCTGAAAGATTCCCTCGGAACCGATTTCGTGGAGCGCGTGCGTACCATCTTTGCCCCCAACGGCTTGCTTTCAAAGGCCCAAAACTTCGAGTTCCGCCCTCAACAACAGGAAATGGCCGTGGCGGTCGCTCGGGCACTGGAGGAAGATCGACATCTGATCGTCGAGGCCGGCACCGGTGTAGGCAAATCGCTCGCTTATCTCGTTCCGGCAATCCTGTTTGCGCTGGAGCAGCACAAAAAAGCGATCATTTCTACCCACACGATCAATCTTCAGGAGCAACTCCTTCACAAAGACATTCCGATCCTGAAAAAGGTGTTGCCGGTCGAGTTCGAAGCGTCGTTGATGAAAGGCCGGCAAAATTATGTTTGCCCGCGCCGGCTCGAGCGCGCGTTGCAAAGTTCCAAGGAACTGTTCACTGGTCCGGAAGAAAATGAGCTGACCCGCATTGCCGAGTGGACCGCGAAAACGCGCGATGGCACTTTGAGCGATCTGTCAATCGAGCCGGACCCGAAGGTTTGGGCTCAGGTTTGCAGCGAAGCGCACCTCTGCACCCAGAAAACGTGCGGCCAGAATCCGCGCTGTTTTTATCAGCAGGCCCGCAAACGTTTGCTCGCTTCGGACCTGATTGTCCTCAATCACACATTGCTCTTCATGTTGCTGGGCAGCCCGGATCAACAGGAGGCGCGCGAGAGCGGCTTTCTGTTTCCAAACGATTTCATCATTTTCGATGAAGCACACACGGTCGAGCAGGTCGCGTCCAAACAGATCGGCATCGGCGTTTCCCAATACGGCTTGCGATCCGCGATCCAACGCCTCTACAACACGCGCACTCGCAAAGGACTTTTCACCGTCATGCGCGATGCCGAAGGCGTGCGGCTCGCCGCGGAACTCATTGACGATGTAGAGAAATTCTTCGACGCGGTCGAATCGAAGTCCGATTTTCGCAAAGGCCGCGAGTTTCGCGTGCGCGATATCGATCTGGTCCCGGACACAATCACTGGTCGGCTGGTCGCGCTCCAATCGCGCATTGCCGAGGTCGTGAAACGCGCCGATGACGAGATCCTCAAGGCCGAGCTCCAGGAATTTGGCCGCCGGATCCGCGACGCGCGCGATGGGATCGCAATTTTTCTGGAGCAAGCCGCGCCGCAACATGTTTACTGGGTCGAACGTACCGGCAAGACCGCGCAATTTCTTTCATTGAACGCCGCGCCGATCGACCTCGCGCCAGTCATGAGCCGAATGTTGTTTCGCGACAATTGCTGTTGCGTCATGACCAGCGCCACGCTAGCGGTCGGGCGTCCAGATCTTGCTTATTTCCGCGAGCGCATCGGCGCGAATGACGCTGAACCTTTGCAGCTCGGCAGCCCGTTCGATTTCCAAAAGCAGATGAAAGTGTTCGTCGTGCGCAAAATGCCCGACCCGCGCGAGGCTAGTTACACCAAGGAACTTGAGCGCTGGATCGCGCATTTCGTTGAGAAAACCGGCGGCTCTGCGTTTGTTTTGTTTACGAGTTATCGCGACATGCAACAAGTCGCCGGTGAGATGCAGAAATTTTTCGCGGACAAGAAAATGAACCTGCTCGTTCAGGGCGGGGGCGCGCCGCGGACCAAATTGCTCGAGCAATTCAAATCCACGCCGCGCAGCGTTCTGTTTGGGACCGACAGTTTCTGGGGTGGAGTAGATGTTCCCGGCGAAGCGCTTTCCAACGTGATCATCACGCGCTTGCCGTTCGCAGTTCCCGACACCCCGCTGGTCGAGGCCAAGCTCGAGTTAATTCAGGCGCGCGGCGGCGATGCGTTCACCGAATATTCGTTGCCGGAAGCGATCCTGAAACTTCGACAGGGCGTCGGTCGTCTCATTCGCACAACCACCGACCGCGGCATCATCGTCATTCTCGACAACCGGATCGTGACCAAACCCTACGGTCGCGCTTTCATGCAAGCGCTGCCGAAATGTCCGGTCGAGATCGTCTGACCCTTTTCAGTTTTCAGAGTTTCCCTTGCTGCTGTGGCGGCAGTCGTCTCGGCTGCACGTTCTCCTCTGCTCAACACCTAAACGTCTCAGTGACGATGCAGTTCAGCGTTTGCCTTTGTTGACCTCTCAACACCTCAACCAGGCAACGTCTCAACTTCTTTGGAATCGCTTGGGACGTGGCGAATGCTTTACGTCCTTTAGATACGACCCCGTTTTACGTTCTTCTGTCTTTAGATGCGGCTCAGTTCCAAAAGCGGCATCGTATCAAGTCCTACGTTATAAAACGATTTTGACCGATTGCCTTTGGCGGGCGCATTAGTCACAACTGTTTGGTCTTCGAGAGACGAAAGTATTAAAGCCATGAAAAGCATTCCATTCATTTTCGCCAGTGTGATCCTTGCCGTTTCTGCATTTGTTCTGGGCCCGAGCCCGGTTACTGGCGGGCCGCCGTCACCCCCTGCGCCAACTAAACACAACGAAGCCACGATCGCTCAACTCCAGGCTGAAATGGCTTCCGGAAAACTTACGTCACATGACTTAACCGAGGAATACATCGACCGGATTAATGCGCTCGATCAGAACGGACCGGGAGTAAACGCCGTGATCGAGCTCAATCCTGATGCGATGGCGATGGCCGACAACGCGGACAAGTTGCGCAAGAAAGGCAAAGTCCTGGGCCCGCTTCACGGAATTCCCGTTTTCTTGAAGGACAACATCGATACCGGCGACAAAATGCAGACCAGTGCCGGATCCTTTGCCTTGGTCGGCCAGCCTGCGAAACAAGATTCAACCGTGGCCGCGAATTTGCGCGCCGCTGGGGCTGTCATCCTCGGCAAAACTAATCTGTCCGAGTGGGCAAACTTTCGCTCGTTCGAATCGATCAGCGGTTGGTCGGGCCGCGGTGGCCAAACCAATAATCCGTACGGGATTAATCGGAATCCTTGCGGCTCGAGCGCCGGCTCGGCTGCGGCTGCCTCCGCCAATTTTGCGTCGGTATCTTTCGGCAGCGAGACAGATGGCAGCATTGTTTGTCCGGGAAACGCCAACGGCGTCGCGGCGATAAAACCGACCGTCGGCCTAGTCAGTCGTGCCGGAGTTGTGCCGATTTCGCACACCCAAGACACGGTTGGTCCTCATGGTCGAACCGTTGCCGATTGCGCCATTGCGCTGGGCGTGATTGAAAGTTTGACCTTCGACGGCCGCGACCAGGCCACCGGCGGCGTTCCACTTGGCTGGCAGGGAACAGGTAAGACTCGTCCAACCAATATTCCCACCGATTACACTCAGTTCCTGAACCCGAACGGCCTCAAAGGTGCACGGATCGGAATCACCCGCGCCGGCTTGAACGGGTTCGATCCAAACGTACCCACACCGCAGCCGGTAACGGAGGCCATTGAAAAAGCGTTTCAAGCGTTGACCGACGCCGGCGCCACGGTGATCGATCTCGATGCCGCAGGATTTAGTTTCCCACCCGCTAACGGCGAAACTTTCGTGCTCCTTTACGACTTCAAATTCGACGTCGCGAAGTATTTCGGCACTCGAGTCGGCGTTCCAGTGGCCGGCGGAACACTTCAGACCGCGATCGACTTCAACAATGCCCACGCCGATGAGGAAATGCCGTTCTTTAATCAGGACATCTTCGATCTCGCAGAGACGATCAATCCTGATCCCAACTTCGTGGATCCCAACTTCGGAATGTCTTATAACCAGGCGCTCGCTGATGGTCACAACGTCGGCGTCAACGGGATCGACGCCGCTATCAGCCAATTCAATCTCGACGCGGTGGTTTCGGCCACGGACAACCCGGCGTGGACGACTGATCTTCTCTATGGCGACCACTTTATCTATGGAACTTCGGGTTTGGCCGCAGCCCCCGGTTATCCAATTGTTCAAGTGCCCGCGGGAATCGTCGACGGCGTGCCGCTTGGAATCAGTTTTTTTGGCACCGCGTTTAGCGAGTCCACATTGATCAGGCTCGCTTCAGGTTATGAAGCTCAGACCCAGGTCCGGGCCCACAATCTGCCGACCTTTGCCGGCTACACGCCGTTCAACAATATCCAAGGCACAACGCCTACGTCGAAAAAGCATGGGCCGAAGGACGACGCCAAGAAAAAGCCGCACCACATGTAGCCGCCAATTGACTGATTGGGTTAGAGTCTCAAGCGCTCAGTCTTAGGAGGACCAGTATTTCAGTTTTTCGCTTCAACGCCTCAACCACTCAATCACGCCGCTCTGCGGCAATCTATATCCGGGGAACATTCTGGATGAACTAGCGGGAGCGTAATGTCTAAGCTTCTTTTGAATGCTTGGGACGTGGCGAATGCTTTACGTCCTTCAGATACGACCCCATTTGACGCTAAGTACTGATCGTGCTTTTGTCGCGGCGCGAACTCCCGGACGACTTGACCTCATTTTCTATTTTTTCGGCAAGACATCTGCTGTCTTTAAACCTCGCCGTCGCGGGTCGATCGAGCGAGCAATCTCGGTAGTCGAAAGATTATGAAACAAGACCGTAAAGTATGCCTGTCCTACCGGTTTTCCCATTTCGTGGCAATGGTGGCCGTCGCGGTCTTGGGTGTTTTGGCACCTCGGGTTTTGGCGCAGGATTTAACTGCGACCTATGTAACCGGCACGGAGGTAGCCGTGAAGTCGGACGGTATCGACGTCGAGGGGAAAACGCTAAAGATCACGCTAGAGTTTGCTCCGTCCCCTGGCACTCAATTGATGGTCGTGCGGAATACCGGTCCGGGAATTATTCGGGGCAGGTTCAATAATCTGGCGCAGGGACAAACCATTGCATTGAGCTATGCCGGGCTGGTTTATCACTTCGTCGCAAATTATTATGGAGGTAACGGTAACGATCTCGTTCTTTTGTGGACAACCGGCGATGAGCTGGTTTCGCCTACAGCGAAAGCTAAGCTCGATGGCCAGCTCCTCCTGGCGCTGAGAAAAAGTCGCCGAGAACCTCCCTTCGACAGACCGACGACGTTGGAACCTGCAATTCCGGTCCAAGACGGCGACCGCGTGCTGGTTGATATCGAAGGATCGATATCGAAATCGCTCGTCGATCAGGTCACTTTGGGGGGAGGAGCGCTGCCGGACAGTGCATCTTCAAGCACGACGCTTCGCGCACTGATTCCGTTATCGCAGCTTGAGGCGCTCGCGACGCGCGCTGATGTGAAATCGATTTCACCGGCAAAACCCTCCGTGACGACTCGCTTCGAACCGCAATAACCAGGGCCAAGAATCATGAAGCGACGTTGGCATCAACTTGAGGAACTGGTTCGGGCTTGTAAGACACAGCCGCGAAGGTCGTTTCTAGCTTTTGTTTTGTGTCTCGCGGTCACCGCCGTTCCGGCGCTCGCGTTGACTATCAACCTGACTTATGCGCCGGATTCCACGTTTCTTAATGCCGGTCTCAGTTCGACTGACATAGCGAACATGAAAGCTGCGGCATCCTACGCTGCCGCGCAATTCACAACCAACCTGAGCGACGGAGTGAATGTGAATATCAAGGTCACTGCTGTTCCGGGAACAGGAACACTCGGAGAGAGCAACACTTTCCTTACCTCGGTCTCGAATTATGCGTCGCTCCGATCTGCACTCGTGGCGGATGCGAAGACTGCCGATGACGCGACGGCTTTAGGCCCCGGCGGCTCTCTCCCGACGAGCGACCCGATTCTTTCAAGTCACCTTTACATGCTGAGCACAGCGGAAGCTAAGGCCTTGGGCGTGACTCAAGATGATCTTTCCAACGATGGCACTTTCACGTTCGGCGGTGGATTCAGTTACACTTACGATCCCGCGAATCGCGCCGTTCCGGGCAAGATCGATTTCATCGGTGTGGCGATGCACGAATTCTCCGAAATCATGGGCCGGATTCCGTTGATGGGCCAGAACCTTACCGGGTCTCCGGACTACATGCTAATGGACTTGTTTCATTACACCGGCGCCGGTGCGAGAGGTTTGAACACTGGTCCGGGACGATCTTTCTCCATCGATAACGGAACAACTCTTCTCAAAGCATTTAACAACGCGAATGCGAATGGTGCCGATCCACAGGATTGGGCAAGTGGCACGAACGACGCTTTCAACGCCTTCAGTAGTTCGGGCGTTAAGAACGATTTAAGCGCGGTGGACCTCCGTGTCATGGATGTCATCGGGTATGACGCTACCGCCGGCGGTTCCCCAACTCCTACACCAACGGCGACCCCGACACCGACCGGAACTCCTACGCCTACCCCAACGGCAACCCCGGGGTCGAGTCCTGCGGTGATGGTAAGCCCGGCGCCGGGATCAACGTTTACTTCTTCGACCGTTACCTTCCAATGGACCGCCGGAGGCGCCACAGCTTACGCTTTAACATTGGGTAGTTCGGCAAGAACCGTCGACATCTATAACTCCAACACTCTCCACCAGCTATCGGTGACCGTCACCAACATTCCTACCGATGGTCGCACAGTCTTTGCAACGCTTTACTCCCAGGTAAACAACTCTTGGGTAAGTACTCTTTATACTTATCAGGCGGCCAGTGGAGCGGCCTCTCCTACGCCTACACCAACCGCCGCGCCAACACCTACCCCAACCCCAACGCCGACTCCGGCTCCCAGCCCTACTGCGACCCCTACACCAACCCCAACTGCGACTGTGGCTTCGAGTCCAACGCCCACGCCGACTCCGACGCCTACTCCCACACCGACCCCAACCCCGACTATTGCTCCGAGTCCAACGCCGACTCCAACTCCCACGCCGGGTTCTGGTCCTGCAGTGATGGCGAGCCCGGCGCCAGGATCAACGTTTACTTCTTCGAGCGTTACCTTTCAGTGGACCGCTGGTGGCGCCACCGCCTACGCTTTAACATTGGGTAGTTCGGCAAGAACAACTGACATCTACAGTTCCGGCACCATCCACACGCTTTCGGCGACGGTGACCAACATCCCTACCGATGGTCGCACAATCTTTGCGACGCTTTACTCCCAGGTAAATAACTCTTGGGTAAGTACGCTTTACACTTACCAGGCCGCTAATGGAGCAGCCTCTCCCACGCCAACCCCCACGCCGACGCCCACTCCTACACCGACTCCAACTCCGACTGTTGCTCCGAGTCCAACCCCGACCTCAACGCCCACTCCAACCCCAACGCCGTCACCAACCGTCGTTCCAAGTCCGACTCCTACTCCCACTGCCACGGCGATAGCGAGCCCAACGCCGACACCTACTTCGACCCCGATACTTACGCCCACTCCGACACCGATCCGGAGAGGATCTTAGCGATTGGTCCGAAATTTCAGTCGATCGATTGACAGAGCGATTCACGACTTAGGTAGATGCTTTCGGCAGTTCTGCCGGAATTGCTTTCATGCAAGCGCTGCCGGAATGTCCGGTCGAGATCGTGGTGTGATCACGCAATAGGCCAGTAGCTGAAGACGTATCGCTTTCGGGAAGAACGAATTGTAGGGGAAGCGCTCCGCTTGCCGTTTGATCCGTAAAATTTTTCGGCTAACCAGGTAGGGTTTCGTCTGACGCAATAATTTGGTACAGCCCTATTGACGCAGACTTCCTCCATCCGGTAAAACCTTTCTCCATGCAGTTCCTTCCGGGCCCCTTCCGTGCAGTCCGTTGCCTGTTAGTTTTAGCCGCGGTCTTTGGCGTGTCCGTGTCTCATGGACAAATTACTCGTGGACCGTCGCCAACACCTACACCTACGCCGACACCTACACCTGCTGAAGATCAATCGGTTGCATGGCAGAACAATCCTGTGCACGATGGAAACAATTCGTCGAGTAATTTGGTGACGCCGCTCACTCTAAAATGGAAGCGTGACTTCGCGGCTTTTGGCGTTACCTCGATTTCGTATCCGTTAATCGCTCAAGGATTGATTATCATTACGGACGCATCGTACTCGGGGAAATCGCTGATCGCACTTGACGAAAACACGGGTCAGCAAGTGTGGTCGGTAAACATCACAGGTACCTACTCATTCGCCAATGCCGCCTATGATGCCCGGAAAGTTTTCGTCGTAAATTTCGATGGCTTAATGCAGGCGTTTGACGCTGCGACTGGAACTCAGCTCTGGAGCGTACAACTTCCTGGGCAATATGCGTTCACTTCGCCTCCCACGGCGGTGAATGGAATTGTATTTGTTGGGGGCGCCGGGAGCGGCGGCACTGTGTACGGCGTTAGCGAAACCAATGGAACGGTGCTGTGGACTAGCAGCGTAGAAAATGGTGACCATAGCTCGCCGGCGGTGACGTCCTCGTCGGTGTTTGTGTCCTATACTTGTCCTCAGTCATACGCATTTGCGCCGATAACCGGCCAGCAACAGTGGCATTATTCTGGTGGGTGCGAGGGAGGCGGCGGCACGACACCTGTGTATCATTCCGGGAAAGTGTATGTCCGCGACAATTTCGGTGGACCGACGAACGGTCTGATCCTGGATGCCACCACTGGCGCGAATGTAGGTGGTTTCAATTCTAATCGACCACCGGCATTCGTCGGCAACTTAGGCGTTTATCTGAACGGAGCGACATTAACCGGCGTCGATGTCACAACCGGGCAGGTCCAATGGAGCTTTGCCGGTGATGGAAACCTTATCTCGTCTCCGCTGATCGTAAATCAGACTATCTATATAGGTAGCCAGTCAGGTTTGCTTTATGCCCTTGATCTTCAGGGTCATCAGATCTGGAGCACTCAAGTAGGCTCCGCTATTCCAGGCCCGGACGAACAAAACGCTACTCTAACTACCGGATTCGGAGCCGGTGACGGATTGCTCGTCATTCCCACAGCAACGGTTCTAACTGTATATTCAAACTCGGGTCCGGCTCCCACTCCGACCCCGTCACCTACGGCGTCTCCCACGCCGAGCATATCGCCCGGACCGGACGTCTCGATAACGTACCAAAACGATGCCGTGCATGACGGAAATGACGCCTCCAGTCCGCTAACGCTGCCGCTGACGCTGAAATGGCAACGTGACTTAACGTCAACTGGTGTCCAAACGATTTCCTATCCGTTGATCGCGCAAGGACTGGTGATAGTCACTACCGTAGGTTCTCCTCCCTCTTCTCCCAAGTCTCTCATCGTATTCGACGAAGTTACCGGCCAGCAGATCTGGTCTGTGGGTATAACTGGTACGTTCGGTTTCGCCAATGCCGCTTATGATTCCGGGAAAATATTCGTCGTAAACTTTGACGGTCTGGTGCAAAGCTTTGACGCGGCGACTGGAACGCCAGGTTGGAGTGTCAAACTCAGTCAGTATGCATTCTCGTCTCCACCGACCGCAGTGAACGGACGCATTTTCATCGGCGGCGCAGGCAGCGGCGGAACATTGTACACGATCGACGAGACGAACGGGAACGTGTTGTGGACGGCGAGCGTCGCGAACGGCGATAATAGCTCGCCGGCAGTTTCGGGCGGATCGGTCTTCGTTTCTTATGCCTGTCCACAGTCTTACGCATTTTCGCTAACCACGGGCCAGCAACTGTGGCACTATTCCGGACCCTGTGAGGGCGGCGGCGGTGCGACTCCTGTGGTTCATTCCGGGAGAGTATACGTCCGCGATGCGCAGGGTTTCCCAACCACTGGCATTACCTTGGACGCCGGCACCGGCGCAAATCTTGGTCTCGGCTTTTCTTCTGATACGCCGCCCGCCTTCGTAAATAACCTGGGACTTTACCTGCTCAACGGCACCCTTAACGCTGTCGACCTCACAAGCCAGCAGGTTCTGTGGAGTTTTACGGGTGACGGTCATCTCGTCTCAGCACCGATGATCGCAAATCAGACGATCTTTATAGGTAGTAACTCCGGTCTGTTGTATGGGCTCGACCTCAACGGCAACCAACTCTGGAGCACACAAGTAGGATCACCAATTCCACCGGGTAGCGATCAAGGTATCAGCGTCGTCAGCGGATTCGGAGCCGGCGACGGTTTGCTCGTTGTCCCTGCCGGGGCTATCCTGACCGCTTACGGTTCAGGTTCCGCGCCAACACCCACACCGACGCCTTCACCAACTGCAACTGTCGCTCCAAGTCCGACACCAACTCCCACACCTACACCCACTCCGACACCGACTCCTACTCCCACGCCAACTCCGACTCCCACACCGACACCTACTCCTACACCGACACCAACTATTATACCGAGTCCAACGCCGACGCCGACACCTTGTGGTCGCGGCGGCTGCGGGCCAACGCCTACTCCGACACCGGTAAGTAGCCCAACCCCAACTCCCACGGCGACGCCGACAGCTGCTCCAAGCCCAACTGCCACACCAACACCAACTCCAACCGCCGCTCCAACTCCGACTCCTACTCCCACTGCCACGCCAGTAGCGAGCCCAACGCCGACACCCACGCCTAGTCCGACGCCAACCCCGACCGCGATTGCTAGCCCTACACCTACGCCTACTCCGACACCGATCCGGAGAGGAGCTTAGCGATTGGGCGTGGAAGCAAGGGGGTCACATCTAAACATTTGACATTTCCGCGATCAGGGTGCGGCAAGTCTTCTCCGAATAGCTCAGTCGCGTACGTCGGATTCGTTGAGCAACAGCTGCATAATCGAGCCCCCCAAACAGTTCGCCGATGGCTTGCAGCTTAAGGCCACACAACTCCGATACCATCCATATAGCCACATTTCTCGCCTCCAAGCCGTGTTCTTTCCGGCTCGTTAGTCGCCTCGGATCCACATCGAACCTTCTGCCGACATTTCGCAGGATTACATTGGGGTGAACAAATTGGGTTGCCTGGCGAATTGAGGTTATCTCCCGGCGCCCGTCCGGCAAAGCCGTGACGCGATCCCGAATTTTTTGTAGGAACCTTTCTGTTCCGAGAGCAATTTGCCACTGGATTGCGGCGAGCGGGTTTTCGATCTCTCGGGTCAGGCCTTCTTCGACGAATCGCCGGTAAGACAATCGCGCGACATGCGTTTTTGCTGCGAACTGGTCCAGCACCGCTGCTTCCTCGATGAACGCAAAAGGCCTGATCAGGCCACCATAACCACGATAACTGCGCCATTCGAAACGACGTAGTCTTTGACGCCGATCGACTGGCGTGCCGCGTCCGATTTGTCGTCCGCGGACGGGGTTGAGATGGATGTAGCGACTTAATTCAAGCAAGTAGTTTCCGTTTTCGACCAAGACGCTCTTGTAGCGTCCCTGGACCAAATGCCCGGTGCGTCGATGCTGGCGGTTGAAATAGGTGGAGTAGGAGACAATCAACCAATGCATCCAGCGGCTAAGGTTCGGTTGGATCGTCTGGACGATTAGATGAAAGTGATTTGGCATTAACACAAAGCCAAACACGGTGCCGGCAAAGCGCTGGGTCGACTGCTGCAGCAAATCAAGAAAGCGCGTGTAGTCACCATGGGTGAAGTAAATCAGCTGACGCGCATTCGCGCGCGCGCAGACGTGATAAATGGCGTCCTCAAACTCGATGCGAAGGGGGCGTGCCACAGGATTGGAATGTCAAATGTTTAGATGTGACCCCGTTTCGGAAGATCCTTGTTCAAATGCGAAACTGGCTGCGGCGGTGCGATTCTCGACGCCGAGCTTTGGATAAATGTGTTCCAGGTGTTTGCCGACTGTGGCCGGTTTGATTTGCAGAATAGCCGCAATGTCGCGGTTCGATTTTCCCCGGCTTAGCCAAAACAATACCTCGTCTTCGCGCTTAGTGAGGTCGTGACTGTGGTGCGGTCTGGGCGCACCTGCTGATTTGGTTAGCGGCTTTCGCGATACAACGCGCTTGGGGGGCACAAGGGGGTGCTAGTTTTGTAGTACTTCGCCTTGCAAGCAAGATTTTCGCTTAATCTTGAAAATTTTTTCTTGCTTGGATCGCTGATTGACTGGCTCAAGCGCGTACGGAATTCGCCGTATAGACAGGCTTGTGGCGAGATGCCAAGAATCGCGCATGAGTTCCCCCTACTTACTTCGCGCGCCGTATTTTAGTCGCTTGCTTTCGATCGTTGTTTGCGGGTTCGCGCAACGGTCCGCTTGGTTTGGCTTAGCTGTCCTGATTCTTCTTTGTAGGGAAAATGCCGGAGCTATTGTTCTTTCTGCTCACCAACGTGATGACTTGTACTATGGGTTATGCTCGGTCAATTGCGGGAACGATAGCGTCTGCTTTTATTTATCGGCGTCGATTTCGAACGGAGCGGCTCCGGGAGATTACTGTTACCGTCTCTATACTGAGAACGGGGTTGCGGTAGGCCAGGACGCCTGTGTTCGAGTAAATAGCGACGGGACGTGGAGCTACATTGGCAACGACCCAGGGCTGGCATGTCCAGGCGGCGCGCGAAAATTCTCTTTGAAATACGAAGCTACGGGAGAGGTAGTAGGAGTCGTAAGCACAGAAGACGGAGGATTAGTCTGCGGGTGTGACGTGCAGCACTATGACGTGTCCATCCCAGTTCCTATCGGAACGCACACAGTCGCTCCAGAATATTCGAAAATCACAGACAAAAAGGAAGGCGGCGATCAATGCCAGCCGGAGATTGGCGGATCGGCCGACCCGCCGCAAATGGCGCGTTATAGCGCCCACGCGATGCTGGGCAGTCTCAACATCGAAGATACGCCGCTTCGTTATGCCCCGCCGATAGGATCGGCTATCAATTTCACTGTCACCTATAATCAGCGGGAAGATCAGCAACCGACAAGGTTCAATGTTTCGAGCCTTGGCCCGAAATGGACATTCAATTGGCTTTCGTACGTGACAGACGATCCAAATGACACTGCGGCCAGTGCAACTATCTATGTTGGAGGCGGCGGGGCCGAACCATACACAGGATTCGATTGGAACTCGCAGAGTTATCGGGCTGATCCGCAAAGCCATGCTGTTTTGGTGCGAACTTCCCCTACAACCTATGAGAAGCGCTATCCAGATGGATGGAAGCAGGTCTTCGGTTTAAGTGATGGATCCACGTCAAAGCCGCGCAAAGTTTTTATGACTCAATGGGTCGATCCCGTCGGGAATGCGGTGACTATTGGTTATGATGCAAGCCTTCGCGTCACCAACATCACTGACGCGCTTGGTCAGGCGACGACTGTCGCCTATGAGCTTGCTGGCGATCCGTTAAAGGTTACAAAAGTGACAGAACCGTTCCCGACCGGACGTAGCGCCAGTTTTGCTTACAATGGCATCGGTCAGTTGGTCACCATCACTGATGAAATCGGGATTCAATCGCACTTCACATACGCCGCTGATGGTTCGAATTTTATCACCTCTCTTCAAACGCCATACGGCGTCTCAAATTTTGCCACCGGTCAATCTTCCACAAGTCGATGGATCGAAATGACCGATCCTCTCGGCGGTAAAGAGCGTGTGGAGTATCGCGAGAAGGCGCCTGGCATCAATCCGAGCGACTCAGTGGCGCCGGCTGGCGTTACCAATTCGGGGTTGGATGTCGCAAACACATTTTATTGGAACAAGAAAGCTCTCGAAATGTATCCGCCGGTGAATGGAGTTTACGATTACACTAAAGCGAAGGTAACCCATTGGTGCTCCAATTCCGATGGAACGACCTCGGGCATCGTCGCCAGTGAGAAGTCTCCTCTCGAGAATCGCGTTTGGTACTCTTATGATGGTCAATCGGACACCAATCATGCCGGTCCGAGCGCAAATCCGACCAAAGTGGCAAGAATTCTTGGCGACGGTAGCACCCAGTCGTCACTGTTCGAATACAGCAATATCGGCAATCGGACGAAGGCGACTGATCCGATCGGTCGGAGCACGAGCTATATTTATGACTCTAATAATGTTGATGTCCTCGAAATTCGACAGACCACAGGCACAGCAAACGAATTATTGCGCAAGTTCACTTACAATGCTCAGCACGAGCCTCTGAGTGACGTCGATGCCGCCGGCCAGGCGGCAATTTTCACCTATAATCGTTACGGACAACTTTTGACCCGTAAAAATGCCAAGAACGAGACGACCACGTTTGGGTACGGCGACGGTACGAGTGGTCACCCATTGGGGTATGTTACCTCCATTACCAGCCCTCTGTTTAACGGCGTCTCTGCTGTAACGGCGTTTACTTATGATTCTGCAAATCGATTGCGAACGGTCGCAGATCCGGATTCTCATACAACCATCACTGATTACGACAATTTAGACCGGCCGATACAGGTCACTTATCCAGATGGAACGAATCAGGTGTTTCAATACACTCAGGACTTTGGCCAAGGCCCCACCACGATCCTCGATTTAACCAAGACTAAGGATCGCCGCGGGCTTTGGACGACTCGCCATTATAATGCAAATCGCCAGATGGATTCGATCACGGATCCACAAAATCGAGCGACCCGCTTCGGGTGGTGCAGTTGCGGATCGTTGACGAGCATCACGGATCCAAAAAATCAGGTTACGACATTCAACCGAGATTTGCAAAGACGCGTTTACCAAAAGGTATTCGCAGATAGCTCAGCGATTAGTTACCTGTACGATGGACAAACGACACCAAACACACCTGGCGCAAGCAGCCGTTTGAAATCTGTCACGGACGCAAAAAATCAGCGAACCAACTATTCATATTTTGCCGACGATAATATTCAGCAAATTAGTTACACAAGCACCAGCGGTCAGCCTCTAACGCCGCCAACCCCGTCGGTCAACTTTACCTACGATCCGAACTATAACCGCGTCAAAACAATGGTTGATGGTACCGGCGCTACAATTTACGAATATCATCCGATTACATTCCCCCCAGCGTTGGGAGCGGGCCAATTGATGAGCATCGATGGCCCGCTCCTAAATGACACCATTGCTTTCGGCTACGATGAGCTCGGTCGCGTTGTCGGTCGCTCGATCAACGGCGCCGCGAATGCAAGTTCTTGGGCGTTCGACAGTCTCGGTCGTGTAACGTCCTCCACAAATAAGCTCGGCACATTCAGCAACACGTACTTCGGAGTGACGGATCGTTTGAGCAAGTTAACATATCCTAGAGGCGCTAGTGCCAATTACCTCTATTTCCCGAATGCCCAGGACAAACGACTGGAGCAAATCAAGTATCTGACACCCAAAAACATTCTCATTTCGGAATTCGACTACAGCTACGACTCCGACGGTCAGATTTTGACTTGAACGAAGAATTATTCCGGTTTGAATCCAGCGCCTCAGAGATTCGATTTGAGCTACGATAGCGCAGACCAGTTGATAGGAGCGCGCCTCAAGAATGCTTCGACGAATGCACTAATTAAACAGTACACGTATGGCTACGATTTCGCGAGTAATAGGACCTCTGAACTCGTAGGGACAGTCACCACAAATTCAACGCCGAATGTGCTGAACGAGCTTGTAAGCCAGAGTGGCGGTATCAATCGCACCCTTACATATGATGCCAACGGAAGTCTCATTAATGATGGATCGAAGCGGAGATTCGAATGGGACGCGGCCAATCGTTTGATAGGAATCAATTACACCGGCAGCAACAATCGGACGGAGTTCGCATACGACGGTTTGAGCCGAATGGTTAAAATCGTGGAGAAGAGCGGGACCACGATCAAGTCGACGAGAAAATTCGTTTGGTGCGGGATGGAACGGTGTGAATATCGCGACGCGAATGACGCAGTTACATTACACGTTTATTCGGAGGGGCAATACAGTGGAACTACTCCATACTATTATACGCGCGATCATCTCGGCTCGATCCGTGAGATGCTCAAGAGCGACGGTAACGTCGTTGGTCGCTTCGATTACGATCCTTACGGAAGATCGACGACCGTGAAAAACACCGTGCCAGACTTCAACTTCACCGGCTTATACCGTCATTCCGCCAGCAACATCGATTTCGCCGTTTACCGTGCCTACGATCCAGATTTGGGCAGGTGGTTAAGTCGAGATCCTATTGGTGAAAGCGGTGGTCTCAATTTGTACGGTTATGTTGCAAATGGCCCAACAGGTGACATCGACCCACTCGGGCATGACGTAATCGTGTTACTCGCAAGTAAAGCGGTGTGGTGGCAAGGGCACATCGCTACTTTGATTGGCAACAACGAAACCGGATGGTATTACTACTCGCGAAACGGTTACGATCGTTCGCCGTGGCTTTTCGGCCCCGGAGACTTCAGTCGGGACTACTTCCGCGCCTTCGAAGACTTTAAAAGTAGCGATTACTCGGCTCAGTACGACTACGCGTATCAGATCAAGACAGGAGCGGATCGAGATGCAGCAATGATCGAATACGCCGAGGAACACTACAACGAACGTTATCACTCCATAATTCCGCAAAGTAATAATTGTGCTGATTTGGTGGAAGAAACACTGGCGTATGGCGGAATTCCTATTCCTGGAAATAACCAGTATTCTCTGCGATTCTTCCCCGGCATCTTTGCTTTTGGCTACATAGGCAGTCCCGAGGTTCCAAAATTTCTGTTCCGAAACATCACTGGGACAGGTGCCGGCCACCTGTGGCAAGTGCCACCTTGATCATACCGTAAAGTGTCCAAGTCTGAATCGAACCGTGTGACAAGCCTACGAGTAATTGCGACTGTATGAACGTGCGTCTAAGTCGCAACACGGTTGTTATCCTCGCAGTCACGATGAGTTCATGTGGTGTATACGTGGTGCTTCGGTTCCTTTGCTCGGTGGAGCAACCAAGCCTCGGCATAACGCGTGGGTCGACCTCGGAGGCGGAGTCGCGAGCAGACGCCTTCTGGATTGGCACCTACACCCCAACGCGTCGTGCGCTGCCTCTTAAGGATTTATCTGTCGTTCACGTGCCGGATGCTTGGGTGGAGCGAGCTTGGAAGCCAGAACTGACGTTTCTCCTTCAAAACCGAAGAGTCGCTGCGCAAGGTTATTACCTATATATTCCTATCCATCCGGACGATTCTACTCGGTTAAACACAATTTGGCCGTTCAAGTTTGCTCTGGAACTTGATCAGAAGGGACAGCATCTCAGTCGCTATCCGGGAATTGGTTATAACCCTGATCTGGGATTTCATGTTTTTTTGGATTGGTTACCGGAGGTCGTCAGATTTACTGTCGAACAAAAAGAACACGAGCACGACTTATGGAACCAGGCAGTTCCTGTGGAAGTCATCGAATTTAGGCGTGCATTCTAGCAGTCGCCTTCCCTAAAATGTTCACTTGAACATATACTGCGCTTTGCTGTAAATTTGAGCCCGTGAAGGGCTCTGATTTGGCAGAGACGAAGATTCAATGGTGCGAGGCGCAAGATCCGTCGATTAAGGAAATTCTTGGAATCCTGTACAAATGGGGAATTCATGCTCTGGGCGAACTGGCTGCTCTTGATAAAGAGGAGCTGCGAAACCGGCTCGGCACCGAAGCAGTGCGCCTCTGGGAGCGAGCCAATGGGACCGCAACGCGGTTGCTCAAATTCGTTCAGCCCCCCGAAACGTTCGACGAAAGTTTTGAGTTCGATCACGAGATCGAGACGGCCGAGCCGTTACTCTTCATCCTCCGGCGATTTCTCGAACAATTATCTCTCCGATTAAGCAGCATTTATCTCGTCGTGCGTGAGCTCACGCTCACGATCACTTTCGCGAATTCGCGCCAAGTCCGCTACGAGACGGACTCGTCCGACTGGCGAGACGAACCCGCTCTCGCGGGCAAACAAACCAATGCCAGTGCGGCTCGCACTTACGAGCGAATTTTTAAAATCCCGCAGCCGACGAACGATGTCGATCTTCTCTTCCGGATGCTGCAGACGCATCTGGAGAATTTTAAATCTGAACATCCAATCGTTGCCGTCGCGCTTAGCGCGGAACCGAGCCGGCCTACGTCGCAACAGTTTGGTTTGTTTGAAACAGCGCTCCGAAATCCGCAGCAGCTTTATGAAACGCTGGCGCGATTGGCGGCGCTGGTTGGGAACGATCGGGTCGGAACTCCGATTCTCGAAGAAACGCATCGGCCGGATGCGTTTCGAATGGAACGGTTTTCATGGAGCCCGAGGTGCGAGCCGCACAGGCATTGGACTGGCACTATTGCGGCCGACACGGCCGCCTCTACAGGAAATCCAGGCGAGACCCCGCTTAGCGGGGCCACCACAAAAATTGATTTCGGCGGTCATAGACCGCCGCTACAGAAAGAGGGGAAGTGCGCCATCGCACCCGCGCTCCGAAGATTTCGGCCGCCGGCGCGAACGAGCGTGTTCGTTTCAGATCAGCGTTATCTGCAAAGCGACAAGGTCAGGGGACAAATTATTAAGCAGAGCGGTCCGTTTCTGCTTTCGGGAAATTGGTGGGACGAAAAAGCGTGGGCCCGCGCGGAGTGGGACATGCAGCTGGAAGACGGTGAGCTCGTGCGCGCGCATGAAGCAAGCGACACTTGGAAATTGGATGGTGTGTATGACTGATCTCGAAGAAGTGAACTGTGACCAGTGACAAGATGAAAACAAGAAAAAGTGACCAGTGACGAGTGATATGTGACAAGCGGAAGACAAGAAACTTCTAAACATCTAAACAACTCAACAATGCCAGTGCGGCTCGCACCTCAACGCATGAAGTTCGTTGAACTCCATGCTTGCAGTGCGTTCAGCTTTTTGCGCGGCGGAAGTTTTCCCGAGCAATTGGCTGAAGTCGCGGCGGAATTGCAAATGCCGGCGATCGCGCTGTGTGATCGCAACGGTGTTTACGGCGCGCAACGGTTCTCGGTCGCTGCGCGCGAGCACGGGGTGCGCCCGATCATTGGCGCGGAGTTGGCGATGGAAAACGGCGGGATTTTGCCGGTACTGGTGGAGAATCGGACCGGCTACAAAAATTTGTGCGAACTGTTAACGCAGACCCATTTGCGCAGCGAGAAAGGCAAATGCGAGATCAAATGGGAAGAACTTCCGCAGTTTGTGGAAGGTTTGGTGGCGTTGTTCAACAAATCCCTGATACCCGCAGCCGGCACGGCTGCCTCTACAGCAGAACGGGCGGCCCACTCCGAGCCGGAGGGGCGTTTGGCCGCGGCTACAACGATTCGTGTGTTCGGGCGGGAGAATGTGTTCGTCGAGATTCAGCGGCATTTTGTTCGCGGCGAGGAACAAATTAATCGACAACTGGTCGATCTTGCACGCGCGAACCGATTGCCATTGATCGCGACCAACGGCGTGCAGTACGCCAAACCCTACGGGCGCGAAGTGCTCGATGTGTTCACCTGCATTCGTGAGCACACCCATCTCGATGCCGCGGGCAAATTATTAACGCAAAATGCCGAGCGGCATTTGAAGAGCGATCGCGAGATGCGGGAGATTTTTCGCGATTTACCCGAAGCGATCGATAACACGTCATGCCTGGCCGAGCGTCTGACGTTCTCCCTGGAGAATCTCGGTTACGAATTTCCCGATTACCCGGTGCCGGCCGGGCATAGCATGGATTCGTTTTTGCGAACAATTGTCTGGTTCGGCGCCCAACAACGATACGCCGCGGTCAGCGCGAAAGTGCGACGTCAACTCGAGGAAGAGCTCGCGCTGATCATCAAACTCAGGTTCCCCGGATATTTCCTCATTGTCTGGGACATTGTGAATTTCTGCCGCGAGCACAACATCATGGTCCAGGGCCGCGGCAGCGCGGCGAACAGCGCAGTTTGTTATTGCCTCGGAATTACACCGGTCGATCCGGTCAGTAACAATCTCGTGTTCGAACGTTTCCTGAACGAAAGCCGGAAAGGCTGGCCGGATATCGATCTCGATCTTCCAAGCGGCGATCGCCGCGAATCGGTAATCCAGGAAATCTATCGGCGCTACGGCAAACACGGCGCGGCGATGACCGCGAACGTGATCAGTTACCGCGGGCGCAGCGCGGCCCGCGAGATCGGGAAGGCGTTGAATTTTTCGCCGAGCATCCTCGATCGCTTCTCGCATTTATTCGCAAACGGCGATTTTCCGCACACGCTCGATCTCCAATCGCAGATCGAGCAGTCGGGTCTGCCGAAAAATCATCCGCGGATGCCGGCGTTTGTTCGGTTGTATCACGCGACTTACGGATTGCCGCGGCATCTCGGCCAGCATTCCGGCGGAATGATCATTTGTCAGAACAAGCTTAGCTCGTTCGTTCCGCTGGAGAACGCATCGATGCCGGGCCGGGTCGTTGCGCAATGGGACAAGGACGATTGCGAAGATCTTGGCATCGTAAAAGTCGATCTTCTCGGTCTCGGGATGATGTCGGTGATGCAGGACGCGCTCGAGCTTTGCCGCGAACGTGGCCGGCCGCTCGATCTCGCCCACATTCCGAAAGATGACGAGAAGACCTTCGAGATCATGCAGCACGCGGACACGATCGGCGTTTTTCAGATCGAGAGCCGCGCGCAAATGGCGACGTTGCCGCGGATGAAACCGAAATGTTTTTACGACGTAGTGATCGAGGTCGCGATCATTCGACCGGGGCCGATTCAGGGCGACATGGTGCATCCGTATCTCAATCGACGTGCCGGCAAGGAAGCTGTGACGTATTTCGACGACCGACTGAAGCCGGTGCTCGAAAGAACGCTCGGCGTGCCGTTGTTCCAGGAGCAAATGCTCAAGATCGCGATGATCATGGCCGATTTTTCCGGTGACGAAGCGGAGGAGCTTCGTCGTGCGCTCAGTTTTCATCGTTCGGAGGAACGAATGAATCGCGTGAGCGTGAAACTACGCGCGGCCATGGATCGCAAAGGCATCGCGCCGGACAAGATCGACAAGATCATTCAAGCGATCACATCGTTCGCGCTTTACGGATTTCCCGAATCACATGCCATCAGTTTTGCGATCCTGGCCTACGCCAGCGCGTATTTGAAAGTGCATCGAGCGCCGGAGTTTTTCGCGAGCCTGATCAACAATCAACCGATGGGTTTTTACACTCCGGCGACGATCGTGAAGGACGCGCAGCGACACGGCGTAAAAGTGAAACCGGTGTGCGTGAAGAAATCCGACTGGCGTTGCATTGTCCTGGACGACAACACGTTTCGACTCGGTTTTTTCGTGGTGAACGGATTACGTCAGGAACATGGCGAGCAAATCGAGCGCGAGCGAAACAATCGGCAATTCAAGTCGCTGGACGATTTCAAACGGCGCATTTCGCTTTCTAAAGAGGAATTACGAACCCTGGCGGAGCTCGGCGCGCTCAATTGTTTTGTGAAACATCGGCGGGCGGCGATGTGGAAAGTGGAAGAGCAATTATACGATGATTTGATAACGCCAACGAGGGTTGTAGCGGCGTTTGTCTCAAACGCCGAATTAAATAAACAGGCGCTTGGCACAAGCGCCTCTACAACACCGCTTCTTGCTATGACCGTTCAGGAACGGGTGACGGCCGATTATCGGACAATGAACATGACCGCCGGCCCGCATCCGATGAAACTTTTGCGCGAGCGATTGCCGAACATCTGGCGGGCCAGCGATCTCGGGAAGGCGAAGAACGGATCAATCATCCAAATCGCCGGCAATGTGATTTGTCGTCAGCGCCCGGGGACGGCGAAAGGATTTGTCTTCGTCAGTTTGGAAGATGAGACCGGCGTTTCGAACGCGATTGTCGATCCGGATTTGTTTGAGCGTTACCGATTGCTGATCACGGAAGAAGATTTTCTTTTAATCGAAGGCGAAGTGCAGAATTCCGACAACGTGGTGTTGATCAAAACACACCAGATCAAACCGCTCGTGCATGACGAGCTCGTTGGCAGCGACTCGCACGATTTCAGGTAGTGAAGGTGGATCGGCTTACGCTCCCGCTAGTGCGGCGAAAATGGGCCCGACTCTTGGTTCGCCGCAGGGCGGCGGCCTTCTCCGAAGACGATTTGAACGCGTTAGGGAGTCGCCGCGGCGACCGTTCCACCTTTATTCGCCGGCGTGATGCGGGGCCGATGGTTTCGGTTCGGCGGGCTTCTCCTTCGGTTCGTGATCGGACTCGATCCATTCAGTGTGAAATACCCCCGGCTTATCGACGCGCTCGTAAGTGTGCGCGCCGAAGAAATCACGTTGAGCCTGCAACAAATTGGAAGGCAAACGCGCCGAGCGATAGCTGTCGAAGTACGCGAGCGACGCGGAAAACGCCGGAACTGCGACCCCGAATTCGATCGCGGTGGAGACCGCAACTCGCCAATTGTCCTGGGTGTTCCTAATGATGTCGGTGAAGTAGGAGTCGAGGAGCAGGTTGTGCAGATTGTGATCGCGTTTGTAAGCGTCGACGATGCAGTTCAAAAATTTCGCGCGAATGATGCAGCCGCCGCGCCAGATCGTGGCGATGTCGCCGAAGTTCAGGTTCCAATCATACTGTTTACTGGCTGCGCCGAGCAGCTCCATGCCCTGTGCGTAAGAGACAATCTTGGATGCATAGAGCGCATTGCGCACCGCTTCGATCAGTTTTTTGCGGTCGCCGGTAAATTTTCTCGGTTTCGGTTGCGGCAGAATTTTCGATGCTGCGACGCGTTCATCCTTGCGAGACGAAATCACCCGCGCCTCGACCGCGGCATTGATCGTTGAAATGACGACTGACTGGGCAATGGCCGATTGCAACGTCCACATGCCGGTCCCTTTTTGACCGGCTTTGTCGAGGATGACGTCGACGAGCGCTTTACCGGTGTCGGGGTCGATCTTGCGAAAAATTTGCGAGGTGATGTCGATCAAATAACTATCGAGCTCGCCCTTGTTCCATTCGGTAAAAGTGTCGGCGAGCTCTTTGTTGTCCATGCCAACGACATCCTTCAAGATCGCGTAGGCTTCGCAGATCAATTGCATGTCGCCGTACTCGATGCCGTTGTGGACCATTTTGACGTAATGGCCCGCGCCATCGGGGCCCATGTAACGGCAACACGGTTCGCCGTCGACCTGCGCTGCGATCTTGCGATAAATCGGCGCGATGATTTCCCAGGACTCGCGCGGGCCGCCGGGCATGAGGGATGGACCTTTGAGCGCACCTTCTTCTCCACCTGAAACGCCCATGCCGACGTAATGAATTCCTTTTCCTTCCATTTCTTTGCACCGCCGCTGAGTGTCGGTGAACAAAGAATTGCCGCCGTCGATGATGACGTCGCCCTTGTCCATCAACGGCGCGATCTCGGCGATCACTTGATCGACCGGTTTGCCGGCCTTGATCATGATCTGCGCTTTGCGCGGCCTTTTCAGCGCGCCGATGAATTCTTCGATGGTGCGAGTCGGTTGAATGTTCTTTCCTTTGCCCCGGGTGGCCGCAAATTTTTCGGTGACTTCGGTGGTGCGATTGAATACCGCCACAGAAAATCCCTTTGATTCGATGTTCAGGACGAGATTTTCGCCCATCACGGCCAGCCCGATCAGGCCAATATCACATTGATTCGCGGTCATTTTTGGTCTCCCTTCTTTTAGCAGCGCAGGAATTACAATCTAACGGGCAATTCAAACTCATGGCAAACTCCGTTTGTGAAGTTTTGGTGACGGAATCGGCATTACAAACGCCGGCCCATGAGGTTAATTTTACGAGCGGGGCGATTGTCGACTTCTTCGGCGTCGTTCGAAAGCTGGAGGACGAACGCGAGATTGACGGAATCGAGTATGAATCGCACGCAAAGATGGCGGAACATCAACTGCGACTGATCGCGGAGGGGGCGATCAACAAATTTCGATTGAAGCAGGTTTTACTGCATCATCGAATCGGGTTTGTGCGCGCTGGCGAACCGTCGTTGTTTCTTAGAGTGAGCGCGCCCCATCGAGGCGCGGCGTTTGAAGCGAGCAAGTGGGTCGTGGATGAGTTGAAAAAGAAAGTGCCGATCTGGAAGAAACCGAAATTCAAAGTGGGGAGTCATATCCGAAAGGGCGAAACAGTTACGGCGAGATGAATTGGGCGAATCGTTTAACATTGGGCCGGTTGGCGCTGACCATCCTATTCGTGGCTGCACTCAATTCGTCCTGGCATTACGGCCGGACGCTCGCGCTGATTATTTTTCTGCTCGCGGGCATTAGCGATTTCGTCGACGGCGAAATCGCGCGTCGCTATGGATTCGTGACGGATTTCGGCAAATTAATGGATCCGCTGGTGGACAAGATCATGGTGGCGGCGGCATTCATCTCATTGGTCCCATTGCGAGCCGTCCCGGCGTGGGCGGCAACCGCAGTTGTTGCGCGCGATTTTTTGATTACCGGTTTGCGAATGATGGCGGGGGCCAAGGGAAAGATTTTGCCGGCGGAGCGGCTGGGAAAACAGAAAACGTCCTGGCAAGTCGTAACCGTTATTTTTTTTCTGACGCTGCTCTCACTGAGCGAGCTGCGTTACGCCAATGAGGGATCGGCCTGGTGGTCGCGTTCGTGGAACGAGGCAGGGCCGGTTCTAGTCTGGATCACGGTCGCGTTAACGATTTATTCCGGACTACTTTACGCGTGGCGACATCGCGATCTGATCGCGCATAACGAATAAGAAACTGTGGTGGCAGACGTCTCGCCTGCAGCCGAGGACGGCTGCCTGCACAGAAATCAGATCAAAAGAAGCTTTGCGGGACTTCGATTTTGTCGCCAGGCCGAAGTTTTACGTCCTGCGAAGGATCTTTGCGAAACCTTCGCACGTCGTAAACGGTCACTTCGCTCCCACGCAAGAGCCGGACATGGCGCTGATCGGCGAAATCATTGAAGCCACCCGAAGCGTTGATCGCGGTGAGAAGCGTCATGTCTTCGGTAAAAGGCACGCGCGATGGACTGCGCACCGAACCGCCGACGTTCACGAACCGCGCTGACGGTTGCATGAAGATGGTGATGTTCGGGTTCGTGTAAATTTTATTCGAGCGATAGTTTTCTTCGATCGAGCGGGAGAGCTGGGCCGGAGTCATTCCTTCCGCGTGAATTTTGCCGATGTAAGGCAGATTGATCGCGCCGTCGGCATCGACGCTGTAGGTGTTATTGACCTGGCTCTGATCTTCGGCGGGCACGCCGCTGATTTTTAATTCAACCGGATCGCCAATGCGAAGCGTAGCCTGGGCGTAGGCGCTACCGGCCAGCGTGAAGACACAGAGAAAAATTGCGAACAGCGGCCGCATCAATATTCGTCGGGCTCGAGGTGCCCATTCTCTGCACCGTTGCTGGTAACGCGAGAGCGTTCACCTCCGCGACTACGATGGGTTTCTTTACCCTGCGGCGTGTAGTAGCCGTAATAGTTTGTGTAGTAGTAGTAGTTCTGGTCGTGCTTGAGATCGACATTATTGAGCACGACGCCAAGAAGCGTTCCGCCGACACCGAGGATGGCTTGTTTCACGCGGGTCAGCATTGCTCGTGGGAACCGCCGATGCTGAACGACAATGACTGTTTGGTCGACCTCGCTGGCGATGACCGAGGCGTCGCTCACTCCCAAGATGGGCGGCGAATCGAAGAACACAATGTCGTAGCGTTTCTTCAGTTCGGCGATTGTGTCCGACATGCGTTGGGAATTGAGAATGCCGACGGCGTCGGACGGCAAAATACCGCTTGGCAGAATCGACAAATTCTCGACGCCGGTTGGCATGATCACCTGCTCGAGCTCCATATCGGTGGTGAGATAATTCGTCAGGCCGGTTTCGTTACTGAGGTCGAACAACAGGTGCTGGACTGGCCGGCGCAGGTCGGCGTCGACAATGAGCGTGGAGTATCCACCTTGCGCGCAAATAAAGGCGAGGTTGGCGATGGTGGTGGATTTGCCTTCGCCAGGTCCGCCGCTGACGAGAGAGATGGTATTCGCCTCGGGGTTTGGGCGGTTGAACTCGATGTTTGTTCGAAGGATTCGATACGCTTCAGCATCGGGTGTGTCGCCTTCGGCCTTGTGGAGAAGAGTGATGTTCTTGGGAATAATCGCGAGGACAGGGATACCAAGAAGACTTTCGACGTCGTCCATCGTTTTCACGCTGGTGTCGAGATACTCGATGAAGAAGGCAAGGCCGATGCCGATGACGAGACCAACCAGCGCGCCGAGCGTCAGGTTTAAGCCGACTCGCGGGCGCGCGGCATAAGTCGGCGGCTCGGCCACTTGCTTGACGCTGACGGCAAAGCGCGGCATCGCCATTTCCATTGTCTGGGTCTGCGCGCGCGTGCGAACTCCATCGAGGAGTAGCTTCTCTTTGATGTAAGCGTTCTTGGCGCGGGTGTAATTCGCGCTGAGGTTTTTGGTTTGAAGCTGCTTCGAGTTGATTTGGTCGAGGCGACTTTTCAGTTCATCGTGCGTGGCCTGCGCCCCTTTAAGGTTGCGCAAGATTCCCTCGCGAATGATGCCCACCTGTTGCTCAAGTTGGCGGGTGTAAACGATTCGGGCCGCGCGAAGTGATTTAACTTTCGGATGATTCTCGCCCAGACCGGAGTTAAGCAGAAGCGCTTCCTGGGCGACGGCGTCCTGATAATTGGGAAGGATCTTTTGGATGGTGGGATCCTGCACGTCGAGCGTGGGCATCATCCGCATCAAGTCGTCGCCCTTGAGATTTTCGATCTGAGACAGCTTGCTGGAAAGACTGGCGATTTTCGCTTCGGCGTCGTTCACTTCCGCTTCCTGTTTGACGACGATGGCGTTAACCGGCGCCAGGTTGTCTTCCGTTCCCTCGGGGTTAAGATCGACAATGTGTTCGGCGTCACGAATGCGCGACATTTCCGTAGCCGAGTCTTCCACTCGTTTCTGTTGCTTGCCAACCTCTTCGTTCATCGCGGTCACGGCGCGATTAAGGATTTCTTTTTCTTCCTCAACGCGCCGGTCCTGGTAAACGCTGACGATCTTGTTCGCGATATCGGCCGCTAGCTGGGGATTGGCGTCGAAGACGCTGATTTGAAGCAGGTCGGTGTTCCGGACCTCGTCGACGTCGAGTTTGTTACGCAACATTTGGTAAGCCACTTCGCGGGACGGTCTGCGCCCGTCGCGGCCCCATCTGTCCTGTAGCTTCAATTGTTCGATGACGGGATAGAGGATGCCGGTGCGCTGGATGACCTGGTAGACGGTCGGCGCGAGTTGCGGATCGTGCACCGGCTGGTTGGGATCGCCCTGGCCAAAGATTCGCGGATTCTCCGCAGTCGAGCGGACCTCCATGAAAACAGATGACTGATATTCCCGCGGCTGGAAGTAAGTGACGACCGCGGCCGTCAATAAGACCAAAAGGAACGCCAGGAGCACGAGCGGCCAGCGAATGCGAACGACGCGCCAGTAATCGAGAAAATGAAGCTTAACTTCGTCGGATTGTGCCATACCAATTTAGAGGGACCCCGCTTGGCAAGAAGGACGCAATTGTAGCAAAAACCACCCCAAATGTAAAACGCTGCCTTTCCGGTTCACTAGAATGTCACATTCACGCCGGCGGATACTGAATTCCGAGAATACTCGCGGAAGGCAGCGTCCGAAATGACGTCGGTATAGTGGTAACTGGCCTGGACGCCGATTAAGGACGTAATGCCGTAACGCAGCGTCAGCCCGACGTCAAAGGTATCTTCCGAGAAAGCTGGAATGGTGATCAACCCGGAGGTCAAGGAGTGGTAATCGTCGTGCACGTAATAAATATCGACGGCGGTGCTGGTTCGCGAGGTCAAGTTGAACTTTGTTTGCAAACCAGTCCGGAAAGTAGTGCGACTTTGGACGCCAGGCAGGTCGGGTTCCTCCAGGCCGTAGCGACTTATCCAACTCACGGATGTGCGCCTTCCGAGCGCATAGTTGACGTTGCCCTCGAAGTACGGGCTGCTTCGGTTGCCAGCGTTATCATAAGAGCGAAATTCGGCGCCGCCGCGCAGGCCAGCCGTCAACCGGGGATTGAAAGTGTGATCGATACCGCCAAGGGCGTAGTGGGTGGTTGAATCGAGTGAAGAATCCTGATAGCTGACAATTTCAAAGCGATATTCGGCGACCAGGTTTGTGGTCGGCACCAGTTGCAGCCGGAACTCATTTCCAAAAAGATTTGTTACCCGGTTGGAAAACACGGCGACAGACTCTTTGTCGTAGTTGTAAGCCTCGAATGCGTAGGAGGTTCTTGTCGAAAAACGGCGCGACCATGCATACTCCAGGAAAACTCTATCGGTGGTGTAGAGGTAGTTGCCGTTCCTGGAATTCAAGCCGCCGGCATATTGGAAGGATGGTTCTGTTAGATAATCGACGAGCACAGTGCCGCCCAGCGTTAGTCGCGGCGATGCTTTGTAGGTGATTCCGAGCGCGCCCTTTAGATCGATGTCGTAATTCTGATTGCTGAGGTTCGAGTAGTAATAAGTGCCACCAGCGCCGGCATTGAGAGCCATTTGAAGCCGTGGGTCGCCAAACGTGTAATCAAGAGTGACATTCCCGTTTGTGAAAGCGGACGATTGTTTATTGGATGATGCCGTGTTGACGTTGCTGTCGTATCCACCCGAAAGCGTGGCATAAACTTTTAGCGGGGTGGGCGAAAAAACTCCGGCACCGGAGGCATTTCGTTCGGCGGTTGGTGTGTTCGTCCCTGAACTATTCACGGCCGCGGGCGGCGCGGTTGTGGAGGTTGTAGAAAGGTCTGGACCAGTTTCAGCTGAACCAGTCGTGCTCGTCGAAGTTGACGTGCTCTCAGAAGACGATGTCGTCGACAAAGCCTCCTGAGCGCGCGCGGCTGACGGTAATCCCAGGCAAACGACAGTGGCCCCAATACACAAAATGCCGATGATCGGTCGTCTCATATCGCTGCTGCCATTTCCTTAAGATAAAGCAAATGCCAACCAAATTGGCGGCAACTCTTACAGGGTACAACATCGAGGAAAAAACGAACACTGGTTTCTCTGACGCTTGGTCTGGCGGGTCACTTCGGACTAACCTCGACATCTTCGCCCTTCGAAACTCCAGCTTTCTGCCATTTTTGCAGGTGTGCCTGATACCGCTCTCGAGTTGGAACGTATTTTGGATCCATTCGGATCGCCTCGTCGTACATCCATTCGGCTTCCGGGAAACGCTCGAGCGCATCGTAAAGGGTAGCCAGCTCGACTGGAAAAATATCGTCGCGGGGCACCAGGGCCCACCCTTTTTCGAAGGCGACCATGGCGACTTGAAAAAAGAACGCGCGCCGCTCGGGATCACTGGCTTCATTGCCCTCAAGCATACCTGCGCGCCCAAGGTAGTAATAGATGTTTGGATTTTTTTGCTCCGTCGCCAGTGCACGCACCGCGAAGGCTGCAGAGGTTTTTGGATCATTGTCGCGAAGTGCGACTCGGGATTTCTCGGCGAAGTACTCGGCCGGTAATAAGCGCACGCATTGAATGAACGTCGCGACCCCCAGTAGTGCCAGGGCGATGCGCCAGGCGATCAGGGATTTACTCAACTTTGGCTCCTGGCCCTGACGCGCCACCCCAGGATTCGCGATCAAGCCGAAAACAAAAGCGAGCAGCAGAGCGTTGGCCGGAATGTGAAGGTTAAAATCGATCGCCGAATGAACGACGTAGGCTGCGATCGCCGAGAGTGCGCCGATCTGCAGCGCGAAACTGTTGCTCATTAGTCGCGTTGAAACCGCGACCCGCTTCGGGCCGAGTCGCTGATAACTCTTCAAGCCGTTGATCAGATGCGCGGCAAAGAAAAACAGAAAGCCGAGCGCGCCGATAATTCCGTATTCGGCCAGCAGATGCAGATAATCGTTGTGCACTTCCACGGGGTCGCTGCCCATGCGCACACTGCGGAATTGCCGGCCGTAAAACAGATAAGTCCCGCTTCCAGTACCGGTGATTGGTTCCAGCTTGAATTGCTCCACCGCCGCCTTCCACAGATCGATTCGATTATCATTCGCTTCCTGATTGGCGGTCCACTCGCGGTCGTTCAAATAGAGGAGTTTATTGCTGTAAACGTCTCCGATAATGAGAATCAGGGCTGCGGCCGCGACGGCCACCCCGCCGATCTTAAGAAACAATTGTTTTCCGGTTCGCCGCAGGGCCCACAAGCTGAGAGCGAGAAACACGATGAAGCTGGCTGCGCAGCTTAGAAATCCGCCGCGACTGGCGCTTAGAAGAACGCCCAAATAACACACGCCCGAACCGTAGAGCGCGAGCAGCTTGACCCACACTGGCCATCGGCCCCAACACGTGATGCTCAGCGCGAAGATGCCGAGAACTTCGAGCAGTCCCGCCAGATGATTTGGACAGACATAAAACCCGCTTGCTCTTCGGCCATAATCGTACCGCTCTAAAAAAGAAAACGGCATGAAGTTATTGCCGTCGCGGAATTGAAGGGCGCCGATTGCAACGTGAGCGGTTGCGAGCGCGAGAAGGAAAAACAAAAACAAAGTTCGCTGTCGCGCACCCGTGAAAACACATGCAACGAACAAGTAAACTAAAAGGCATCCCAACACCGAGTAGATGTCCGGCCGGGCCAAATAATCGACCGGTGAGAGTATCGCCCGAATGAGCACGTAACCAAAGAAAACCGCCGAGCTAATCAGACATATTTGATTTGGCTGCGGCTTCGGTCGTACGATCGCCAGCAACGGCAGGATCGACATCGCCGCCAGCAGTCCATAAGTCGGCAAACTAAAAAGCAATCGGGTCCCGCCGATCAGCATTTGAATCACTGCAAATGAAGCTGCGAAAAGAATTCCGGAAACGGCGATGGAACCTCGACTGAGAACGTCCGTTACTTTCACGATCTAATTGGGACGCTCATTGTTCGGCGGTTTTCCATTAGTGCCGGATGGGCGCGCAAAAAGAAAAGCCGTTGCGGCAAGACATCGCAACGGCTTTTTCCGAAAGGTTTATTGATTACGGATTCGTCGTTGGCGTGACGACGCTGCCGCCGGAAGTAATCACTACCTGATCGGCGATGACTTTTCCGGTCACGTGGCCGCCGCTGAGATCAACTTTGCGATTAAGGGCCAGCAAGATTCCGGGTAACTGTGTTCCCTGATTCAGTGAAACCTGGTCACCTTTTCCGAGAATGTTGAAAAGCACGTTCCGCGGCGGAACGCCCGCAAGGGTGATCGATCCGTTGTTAAGCGAAAAGTTCTTGGCGACGTTGATGATGAACGACGTTGTCGCTGTGCCTTGCAACGTAAACGTGCCGTTGCTTATGGCAAAATTCTGCAGACTGAGCACAACTTTCTGGTTCGCACCGCCAGTGATCGTAATGTTCTGGCTAGGATTCGTAATATTGACATTCGTCAGCGACGCATATGCGGGGGTGACTGCTTCCATCGCCGCGGCGTCGGAAAGTGCCTGCGCATCCGCCAAGGCTTGGTTGAGCTGGGCGTCGTTATTCGAGACGCTACCATTAATCTTGGCCGGCCCTGACAGTTTCGGGCTGCCGCCGTGGTGCATGACGACGTTGCCGTCGAGGTGGCCATCGGACATCGTGAACGTTCCCTGTCCCCCGACGCCATAGTTTCCGGTTACAAACGAAGGTCCGGTGATGGTGTTATCGGTGAAACCGGCATCGCCTTTGGCGAGCACAGTAAAGTAGTCCGCCGAACCGACATTGATCGCGCCGCCTGGAAGGACGTCGGTGGCAGCGCCAGCGTTAAAAATGGCGAGGACAACCGCCGCGATCGACAGCGACAGAGAGAGACGTTTGTAGTGCATGGCCATAGCTTTGGTTAGAGGTAAGTTTGCCAGTGAAAACGTGAAAAAGTCAAGCTGAAAAGCCTGATGTTCGAGGTGATTTCACAATTAGGATGATTCTCTGTAACAGGAATGCCACATTTCATCAAAAGCTGCCTCGCTAACGGATTCGTTTCAAAGCCGCAGCCCGGATGCCATAACGGGCTAAATCTTGCTGGATCAGCGGGCAACGGGAATCGAACCCGACAATTCGTTAGGCCGATTTCGCGACAGAAATAGCCTCTGAGATACGGGTTCACGAGGGAAAGGAGTTGTCTCGAACGCTCTTCCGCAAAAGGAAACATTGCGAACTATTTGGCAATGTGTTTGTCTAGAATTGTCTAGAAATGCGGAACGCGAAAAGACCTCGGCGCCGCCCGCTCGTCGTGCAGATCGGCGACGCACGAACTCGCATTTATCGCGACAGCTACTACAAAATGGTCCGCGGTCGGCGCCGGCGCTACCAGCGCTTCACGGTTGCGCATTATCGCCTGGATGGAGAGAAGCGAAAAAGATTTCGGCAGTCCTTCGCCTCGTTGGAAGATGCGCGCTTCGAAGCAACCAGAATCGCGACAGCTGTCGCCAACGGAGAAGGCGACGTTTTGAAACTCAAAAGCGGCGATCGCGCGACTTACCTGCATGCAATCAATGCACTGCGCCCGCTCAAAATGCCGTTGCACGCCGCGATCGACGAATACGTCGAAGCACGGCGGCACGCTGCCGGCGGCAGTCTCATTGCTGCTGCAAAAGAATACGCGCAGCGCCATGCCGGCGAGCCGGTACGCAAAGCAATCGCCGAACTCGTGAAAGAGTTCATCGTGGCAAAAGAGCAGGACGGCATGAGCGTGCGCTATCTGCGATCGCTCCGGTCCCATCTGAATCGTTTTGGCGAGCATTTCCAGATGAACATCGGAACAGTCACGGCCGCGCAGATCGAAGATTGGTTGAGGCGGATCAAACGCGGACCGCGGACGCGAAACAATATTCGCCTCTCAGTCATTACACTTTTCAATTTTGCAAAGGCCCGCGGCTATTTGTCGAAAGCGATTCCAACGGAAGCGGAGCACATCGCGAAAGCAAACGACCGCGGCGGCAGGATCGGGACGCTGCAGCCAGAGCAGTTGTCGCGACTACTCGAAGGCTGTAGCGAAGAGACGAAACTTTTTCTTGCGCTTGCAGCGTTTACCGGCTTGCGAAGGTGCGAGCTTCTTCGCTTGCACTGGGAAGAAGTAAAGTTTGAGCGCGGCAAGATCGAGGTCGGTAAAGACAAAGCGAAAACTGCGACGCGCAGGCTCGCTCCGATTCAGCCAAACCTGTCTCAGTGGCTTGCACCATATCGCGGCCGGACCGGACGAGTTTTCCCGGGCGGCGAGGATGCAGCGAATCGCGCAATCGGCTACGCAAAGGCGGCAGGGCTGGAATGGCCGAACAACGCGCTGCGACACAGCTATGCGACCTATCGGCTCGCCCAATGCCAGGATCCGGCGCGTGTTGCTCTCGAAATGGGAAACTCGCCGCAAATGCTTTTTCGGAATTACCGCGAGCTCGCCGATGAAAAAGACGCGGCGCTTTGGTTCAGCATTATTCCGCCGGCCGCCGCGGCGAATGTCGTGCAAATGCGCACCGGTCGATCACCGCGGTGATGAAGAAGAAGAGGGAACAGGATCGTGTCGTTCAATCGGACGGATTTCGCCCTCCTCGCGATCGCAACCACAAGTTAGCAGTGCAACGCTTGCAACAATTGATTCGGTGGAGGGCATATCCCCATCCGCATCCACTGATCGATAACGGCGGCGAGACGGAGTTATTCACTTCGCGCGTAGTTGCGGATGCTATTGGCGGTTCGATCAAAGTCATCCAAAGTCTCGCCCGCAGGCAATTACTCGAAGCTGCGAAAACACCCCGCAAACTTTTTTTCAGCGGCGGCGCCGTAATAAAATATCTTCGCGCGTGCGATGGATTACATTCTCTAGATCATTACCACGCATGTTTTCGAAGTGAAAAGATTGCAACAGACGACCGTTTCGTTTGCGGCATGCTAATCCCAAAAGCGTATGTGGCTGATCGTGTAGGACTTTCGATTCGGGCCGTGGAACGAGCGATCAACTCGGGTGAATTGAAAGCCGCCAAGATTGGTAAAATGACTTTGGTGGAGCAGAACAGCTTCTTCGAGTTTTCCTTCAAACGACAGCACGAAGCATATCGCAAAAGCGTTTTGGCTCGGGAAAGACTGGAAGTCGCAAACAAAGTTTACCAAAAACTTGGGCCTTCGTCATTTCCGGACGGGGTCACGAAAGACGGTGCGGCGCGCGAACTCGGAGTTTCCAAGAGGGGCATAGAACGCCTGATCAAGTCGGGTGCACTGAACACATTCCGGCCCCGTTACAGTAAAATGACTTACATCTTTAGGAAGGAGCTTAAGGACCTTCAGGAAAAATCAATTTTGTGCCCAAATTGCGGTCGCGCAGTAATCTTGTGCCCAAACTGCGATCGCGCTAGCGCGGTAAGGTTGATCGACGGAGAGATCATAGTTGAACCGCATGGGCGAGGCAGATGGAGCTGCCGCTCTTCGGGCCGGGAAAATTCGAGTTCCGCTAAAGAAAATTGAAAAAAGCTCTTGGCGGCAACGTGTCGCATGTGAGGCGCAAAAACCTTACCAAGTCGGGTCTGAGGTACCACAGTCAGCCGATTCCGCTCGCTGTTTCGGCTTGATCTTGGCGAATTTCGCAGGCCATCGGCGCGCAGAGCGCGACATCACTTGACCTTGGCGGTTGCTATTCTTGCCCGAACAAATGGGCAAGAAGCGGAAACAACGCGTTTCTCTCGACGATTCAGAAATCGGTCTGTTTCCGCGAGAAAAGGCTTTGCTCACGTCGAGGGAAACCGCTGCCGCGCTCAAAATAACCACGCGAACATTAACTAATTGGTCCAGGGGGCCGCGACCTCGGCTGCCTTCGGTCAAAATCGGCAAGTCTCGGCGATGGGTCGTCGCTGATGTTCTTCGACTGATCGAGGATTTTAAAATCGCCGCCTAATGAGCCTAACAAATTACTTTCCCCGATCCGAGCTCTTTCCCTGCGCTAAAAATGGTAACAGAACGTTAACGGGCACTCGCGTCCCTCTACAGATCGAAGTGGATGGTATTTCGTACGTTGCGGCGTCAAGCTTGGCACTTTGTCGTGCGTCGCCTGTTAGTCTTCGGGCTCGGCGCGATCGAGGCCTAAAAAGGTGTAACGAAAGTGTAACGTGCTAGCGCCTCTCTCTGAGAAATCAGCACAAGCACGTGACGATGAGGAATCGCGACTTTGTTGCCATTTTCCCCTCTCAAATGAATCGGACACCGGCATTTCCGTGAAAATCGTATTCGCCCATAAACGCGCTCGAAAACCGCCAAAAAATGCGGTTCGACACCCAAAAAAGTGTAACGGGCGGATAACAGCAGGAGGCGGGATCTTGTGAAAAAACCGTTTTACTTCCGGGGCTATTCCAACCGCGCGCGGCCATATTACAAGTATGTGGGCATCGAGCGCAGCACCGGAAAAAAAGAATTTTTCCGAACGAAAGTCGAGGTCCTGACGTGGGAGCATCTTCACAACACCGAGGCAATGCGGGATGGAACTGGGCCAAAGATTTCGTTGGAGTTGCGCGTCTCGATTCTGCGATGGCAGCAAAAACTCGCGTCGTTCGGTGAAACATTGGATGACGCTTGCGCTACCCGCTATCGGTTTCTCCAGCAGCGCGCGAAGAGCTGTGAGATTCCTCGCCTATTCCGTGAACTAATAGAAAAAAAGCGTAGAGACGGTGGCAAAGACGCTCACTTGCGCCGGATTGAGAAACTGGGGAAAGCCCTCGACGAAATGTTTCCGGGAAAATTAGTGTCGGAACTCACGGGCGCGGATATCGAGAACTTTCTCGCGTCACTGCCCGGGGGAGCCCCTAAGACTTTTAATACACGGCGAACGCTGCTTGCGATCGTATTCCATTACGCAAACAACAAAAAACGCGGGTACTGCTCAGGCAATCCTGCCGGAGACGTGGATCGAGCAAAGGAACCCAAGAAACGGGTTGAGATTCTCCAACCCATTGGGGAATTGAAAAAATTGCTGGCTGCTGCTTCGCTGGAAATGATTCCGACACTAACGATCGAGGCGTTTGCTGGGATCCGAAGGTCGGAAATTTGTAAGCTCGATTGGCGCGAAATAGAGCTACGGCGCGAAATTGATCCTGAGACGGGAAAATATGGTGAGATCTTCGTTCCCGCTGAGAAGGCAAAAACCGGCTTAGATCGTCGCGTTCCAATTGAGCCAAACCTTGCTCAATGGCTCTGGCCGTTCGCAAAGCCGAGCGGCCGTGTCGCTCCTACGGAACAGCAGTACAACTACCGGCGGCGCAAAGCGGTCGCGGCTGCCGGAATGAAGTGGCCGTTCAATGCGCTGCGCCACAGCTATGGCAGCTACTGGCTAGCTCGTTTTAAGGACATCGGTGCGCTTGCCGAGCAGATGGGAAACTCGCCAACGATAATCTATAAGCATTACCGCAGAGTCGTTAGGTCGGATGAGGCGGTGGAATATTGGAAGATTACGCCGTCGCAGATTGGCAGATCGGACTTGGCGAACGTCATTGAATTTCCGCCGGCGCCGCAAAGTTCATCACCAGAATCTTCCGACGAAACCGGTCAGCTGATTTCGGCTTGATGGTAGCGGTTGATCGCGGCTTCCACTTCACTCCATCGAAAGCGGATGGTGCGATGTCCTAATCGCAGCACCGGAATGACGCGGCGATAGACCAAATTCTTGATCGCATCGGGCGTCATGCTTAGGCGCGAAGCGAGCTCTTCCTTCGTTATCAATTGTTCCGGTTGATTAGCATTGGTTGGCATTCTCTTTTGAAGCGCTGTCAATCGCTGTGCCCACCACCCCCGCCATAGATAACTTTTAACGCGAACCACCCCGGCGCGGGCTTGTTCCAACTTTCGTCGGTTTTCGATGCACCGCCCAAAACGTTGTGCGGTTAATTAATTGCAAGCTGACGGCGCAGAATGCGCAAAGTATCTTCAAGACCTGATTTCCAGGATTGGCAGAAGCGCCAGACTTAGGATTTCAAAATCACTGCTTTCAAAACATCGCTTTTCATTTCACGCGGTTTTACGAGAGGAAATCGAGTATTTCTCGCAAAATCGGCTCGAACACGAAGGGCGAGTAGAAAACAGCTCATTCCAACACAAATCCTAGTACAAGTTCACCAGACTGCGGTACGTTTAAACGCCGAATCAGCCAGAATCTGTCGATTTGTGCTAGTTTGTGCTAGAGGTAAATGCATCCCGAGATGCGAACGCAATTGCCACTTCCGTCGACAAAAAGCTGCGCTCAAGCCTACTTAATCGACTGATGATCGAGCGGGCTCTTGACACCTAAGCCCGGTTTCTTGAGGACGTGGGTATAGATCATTGTGGTGCTCACGTCCTTGTGTCCCATCAACACCTGCACGGTTCGAATGTCGCAACCTTGCTCGAGAAGATGCGTCGCAAAAGAGTGTCGAAGGACGTGACAAGACACCTGCTTTTCAATGCCGGCTCTTTTTCCGGCAGCGCTTACGGCTCGTTGAAGCGTGTCCTCGAAAATGTGATGGCGACGCCAAAGTTGAGCGTTTCCGTCCAAGACGAGCTTGGCTGCGGGGAAGACGTATTGCCATTGCCATGATTTGGCTAGGTTCGGGTATTTCCGTGAAAGGGCGTAGGGGAGAGTGGCATGTCCGTTCCCCGCTTTAAGATCGTTATCGTGTTGCTGTTTCACGTGTTTGATTTGCGCAACCAAATCATTTTTGACCATTTCGGGCAGCATCGTCATACGGTCTTTGAAGCCCTTGCCATCGCGGATCAGGATTTGATTGGTCTCGAAATCGATGTCCTTTACCCGCAAGCTCACGCATTCTGTTAATCGTAATCCTGCGCCGTAAAGCAGCCTCGCCATAAGAGAGTAGCTCCCTTGCATCACATTGAAGAGTCTTTCCACCTCTGCCTGGGATAAAACTGACGGAAGACGCTGCGGCCGCTTTGCTCGTGTAATCGTGCCGAGTTTGCCAAACGGCTTTTGAAGCACTGTGCCGTAGAGAAAGACGAGAGCGTTGAGCGCCTGGTTTTGCGTACTGGCAGCGACCGCCTTGTTCACAGCGAGATGTTCGAGAAAGCTGGCGACTTCAATTTCTCCCATTTCGAGCGGATGCCGCTTGTTATGAAAGAGGATGAATTGCCGAGTCCAATGGACGTAGGCTTCCTCGGTCCGACGTGAGTAGTGCTTGACTCTGATGACGGCGCGGATTTGATCAATCAATTTCGCGGGACGAGCGACAGGAGTTGGTAGCCGAGGCGGAGACGGCACCTGCTGCTGCTCATGCGATGGCTTTTGCAATAACACACCCAGGTCCGGTGGTTCTGCCAAGGACGGCAAGCAGCGATTGAGTAGGGAGATGTCGGCTGGCCAACAAAATTTACGAAACGCTCTGCCCAACGCATTCTCCAACCGGCCCGTTTAGGTGGGATCGGTTGCTTTTGGACTGCGTCAGCGATGCGGAGAAGAAGCGGTTGAAGAGCAGGATCAGGTTGATTCATGCGCCGATTTTGGGCGCAACCGCGGGGCAGGGAAAGTCGTTGTGAGATCGCTCAAATCCTGTGTATTCATTTTGAACAGTTGCGGCTTTTGTCGGCTAATACGCTGGATAACCGTCGAAACTGTCGGCATAATCACATGTTGGGTCATTAGATTCGAAGTGCGTCCTGTGAACCAAACGCTCCAGCCAACCGCTGGCCGATTAGAAAATTGCGAAGGTGAAATTAGAAAGTAGAAAACTGCAAGGAGAGCTCGCTCCCGCCAGCGGTGGCTGAGCTTTGTCTCGTTAGACCGCAAAGGCGCTCGTGACTATTCGCGATTATCTCAACGGACACATTCGACTGGCCACGATCTGTGCGTGGATTGCGATTCCAGTCGGCGTTGCGACGGTTTTCCTTTATTCACACGCGAGCATCCGGGTGTTTGCATTGTTACTGCTTCTCAGTCTCGCCGTCGTTTCGTACTACATGACGTTCAGCGCTCGATGTCCGCGGTGTAAGACACGGCTTTTGCTCGCTTTAGGTACATTCGGCTTTCGTCTCGCGATACCGTCATGGTTTGGTTCCTGTCCATCCTGCGGTCTTTCGTTCGATGAAGTGCGTGCGGTCTAACCCCTATGTAGGATGTCAAGTGTGACGGGCGAGTGTGTAGGTGTTTTGTTAGGTCATAAAGTTGATTGATGGGGTTAGGGTTAATTGGGGACGCTTCCTCTTCCGTTTGCTCGTTAGTTTTTCCAACGG